>ERZ773014.5-NODE-5-length-306416-cov-6.126305_pt1 | contig 306416 bp, 301 predicted proteins | sample MGYA00580841_ERZ773014 | MGnify/ENA primary metagenome ERZ773014 (study PRJEB29015, sample SAMEA2737989) | human oral metagenome | biome: human oral; feature: human-associated habitat; material: dental | place: China | collected 2067 ... | reverse complement strand
AAGTGGTACGCGAGCTGGGTTCAGAACGTCGTGAGACAGTTCGGTTTATATCCGGCATGATCGTTAGGAATTTTGAGGAGATCTGCCCCTAGTACGAGAGGACCGGGGTGGACGAATCTCTAGTGTATCGGTTGTGGCCACCTGCTGCATCGCCGAGTAGCTATGTTCGGAAGAGATAAGCGCTGAAAGCATATTAAGCGCGAAGCCCACTCCAAGATTAGAATTCCCTATGAGATCCCAGAGAGAAGATCTGGTTGATAGGCGCAAGATGGAAGTATCGCAAGGTATGGAGTCGAAGCGTACTAATAGATCCATCGCCTTTTTATGTTCAAACTATCAGTGTTTACTTGCGTAGACACAGATAGTTTGATAGACTTAACTAGTAATCGGTGCTCGATTGAACACCGCAAGTTTATTTAATTTCAAACACCTCATGGACGTCAATCAACGCGCTTTGAAGAATCAAGATGCGGAATTGGTGCCCATAGCACTGAGGAAATACCTGTTCCCATTCCGAACACAGAAGTCAAGCTCAGCGGCGGCGAGAATACTGCAACAGCGGGAAGGTAGCAAGGTGCCAAATTATACGGAATAACCACCCCAACGGGTGGTTTTCTGTTGCTTAATTAAATGATAATACTGATTAGTTCTGTAATAATTTTGCCAACTTAGCTCTGAGTCCTGTTGGTTCATCAGTTCCAGCTAGTGTATCAATTGCTACTCTTAGCAACCCAAACGCTGTAATAAGCGAATAATCAAGATCCTCACTTGTGCTATTTTCGATACCTGGAATATCTACATCGTCAAGTAAATGCACTAGTGGACGCCTTGAAAATGGTAAATCATTATACCAATCACTTGTTGCTAGTTTCTCTTGCAGAGCCGACAACCCAGCTCCACCACCACAGAGTAAAATTTTAGTTGGTAACGCTTCGATCAAAGGAAAATCTTCAAGAGCTACTGCCACGCCACCAAGCCAAACTTCAATATTATCGGAGATAGCTTCGTTGATTTTTTTAGCCCGTTCAGGAGTGGAAAGAATTGTCTGAATTTCATTTCTTCTTTCTGCTTCAGCTACCGTCTCATCGCGATGCATTAAGGTAAGCTGATCAAGGGAAACTCCGCCGATCTGTAGCTTCACGGCCTCTGCCGTATCATAATCAAGACCAGTCCTATTTGCAATTTGATGAGTAAAACTTCGGCCACCAATGCCAAACATCTTTGTCCCCTCAACTCCGCCGTCATCAACTACTGCAATATCAGTAGTTCCACCTCCAATATCCATTACAATGGCTGAGAAATTTGATTCTAGTTCATTACCAAGACAGGCTCGACATACTGCAAATGGTTCTACAGCAACTGCTAAAAGATCTAAATTTAGTTCAGCACAGACTTTCTCGATTGCAGAGATGTGTACTAGTGGTGCAAAGGCAGTATAAAATTGAATCATCAAATCGGATCCTTTAAATCCAATTGGATTAGAAACTTTATATCCATCAATTGACAGGGAAACAATCGCTGAGTTTATTAGTCTCACTTCAACCTCAGGATTATCAGTTTCTAACGCGATTTCTTGTTTAGCCTGTTCACCCGCTTTCTCCTGAACTTTTTGAATAATCTGTTGCATTTCATTGTCGGTAATCGGTTTATTGCTATCCTTACGCTTATATCGTACGGTTCGTGTATTACCCTTAATCAATTCTCCAGCAATTCCTACTACACAAGTTTTTGAAACCACTCCAGCCATTTCTTCAGCTCGAGACAAGGCTTTTTCACAAGTCGAAACCACCGCCTGAATATCCGCTATAGCTCCAGCGTACATATTACCCATATTCTGGTGTTCTTTTCCTACACCAATAATATTTAAATTATCATCATTGGTCTTTTCGGCAATTACCGCTTTTACGAATTCTGTGCCAATATCAAGGGCCAATAAAATATTCTCTGGCTTAATTTTATGCGCTGTTGTCATTGCTTGTTTAGTCTCGTGCATAATTCATCTTCTTTAATTTAAGCCTATTATACCATAAGTAGAATATTTTCTATTTGCTATTCTCGGAAAGCTTTGTTATAATAAAAACATACTTGAATATTATCCGGCCGAAAGGTCGGATATTTTAGACTCAAGCCTTAATTTCAATAAATAATATTAAAATAGAAAGGATTAAATGGAGGGTTTAGATCTTAAACAAATGTCTTCGATGGTCAAGGTGATCTCTGAAGAGAAAGGCTTACCTGAAGAGGTGGTCTTAAATATTATTGAAACTGCCATTGCAGCTGCTTGGCGTAAGGAAGAGGGTGATAAGGATATGAATGTTCGTGCTGTCCTTAATCTTGATAATGGCGAAGCTGAGGTTTATGTTTCAAAGGAAGTTATCGAAGATGGTCTTGCATATAATCCAGCCACCGAAATTCCAGCTGATCTTGCTGGTGGTAAAGAGGTCGGTGAAATTGTCGAAGAATCGCATAAAGTTACCACCTTTGGCCGCGTCGCTTCTATGACCGCCAAGCAAGTGATTGTTCAGCGTCTTCGTGAGGCTGAACATGAAGCTATTCTTACCGCCTACGAAGATAAGATCAATACCTTGATTAACGGTACTATTTCACGTGTTGAGCCACGTCTTGTTCGTGTTGATTTAGGTAAGGCTACTGGTTTAATGTTTAAACAGGATCAGATTGAAGGCGAATATTATAAAGTTGGTTCACGTATTAAAGTCCTCATCAAGGCTATTGAACGCAATGAACGTGGTGCGGAGCTTTTAGTTACGCGTGGCTCCTCTGAGTTTATTAAACAACTCTTTATTCAAGAAGTTCCAGAAATAGAGAATGGCACCGTTGAGATTCATGCTATTGCTCGTGAGCCAGGCCGTCGCACTAAGATAGCTGTTTCTTCGTCAGTTCCTGGCGTTGATCCGGTTGGTACCTTTGTTGGTGGTCGCGGTGTTCGTGTACAGGCAGTTATGAACGAGATCGGTGACCGTGAAAAAATCGACATCGTTAACTGGAGTGATAATATGTCTGAGTATATCCGTGAGGCTCTTAGTCCAGCAGAGATTATCAAGGTTGATCTTGATGGTAAACACGCTAAGGTCTATGTCTCCGAAGACCAGCAATCAGTGGCAATTGGTCGTCAAGGGCAAAATGTTCGTTTAGCTTCCAAACTAACTGGTGTTGAGCTTGATATTGAACTTGCTGAAACTCCAAAGAAGAAGAAACGTGGCAACGCTGAGGATTCTTTGCTTTCTGCGCTTGAAGGTAGTACTGAAGAGTAAAACCAAAAAATAGGCCGAAAGGCCTATTTTATTATTTATTTTTCAACTTCAATATACTCGCCAGGCTTTAAATTACCAAGTGTAAATTTACCAAATTCAGTCCTGTGTAATTTTACTACCTCATATCCTAGAGCCGCAAAGGTACGACGAATTTGGCGATTGCGTCCTTCGCTCATCTCGACTTGGAATCTTTTTCCGGAAAATTTACCATCCGTCTCGGGCAGTTTAGTTAAAAATAATTTACTTAGTCCATCAGACAATGTAATGCCAATATCGGAAATCATCTGTTGGTGTAATGGAATAAGTTCGTGATCAAGTTCAACTATGTAGGTTTTGATTTTGAAGAATTTCGGATGTGTCATTTGAAAAGCGAAATCACCATCATCGGTTAATAGGATTAATCCCGAGCTATCTTTGTCAAGTCGTCCCACCGTTTTCAGAGATTGCCATTTTGTTGGCAATAGGTCATAAAGAGTAGGAGTTTTGCCTTGTTGTTTTCGTGAAGAAACGTAGCCACGTGGTTTATTTAACATTAAATATGTGTATTGGTGTTTGTAACTAATTTGGCGATCGTCAACAAAAACCAGTTGCCCATCTGTAACCTGCATTCCAAGTTCCGCAAGTTTATTATTAACTCTGACTTTACTGTTAAGGATTAAAATATCCGCTTCTCTTCTGGAAACTCCTAACCTTTCCGCCAAAAACTTATTTAAACGCATATTATAAATATATCATATATGTGATATTTAAACGGAGCCCATTCCACCTAAAATCTGATCCATTTGATCCTTAATATTCATTCCGGAGTCATCCGTCACTGAATTGATCGAATACGAGTCGTTCTGAGGTGATATTCCATGACTTTGATTTGAAAATGTTGGGCTCGTAAAAGCCTGTTGGGACGTTTGTTTAGTGCCAGCTGGTTGTAAAAAAGTATTATCTGTAGTCTGAGTCATTGGTTGCGTTGTGGACTGGGCCGTCGATTGTATAGTAGGCTGAGTCGTTTGTGGTGTCACAGATTGTTGGACTGTTTGTGCGCCTGTCTGCACTGGTGTTTCTGTTACAAACTGTGTAGTCGTTTGTGCTGTCATCTCGCTAGCCGGCTGTTGAATTTGAAAAACATTGCTTTGAATGCTAGGTGGATTAAAAGCTGTGGTGTCATTTTCTGACAAAGTGGTATTCTGTTCAGTATTGTTTTGATCTAGTATCTCATGGACTGCATTCACTACGTCTTCAATTCCAACTTGCGATTTTACCAAGAAACGATCGGCACCAAGTGCCTCGCCACGTTCTCTTTGATCTTCGGATGAAAGAGCGGTCATCATAATCACCTTAATATTTTTAGTTTCTGGCGTTGATCTTAAGATATCAAGCATGTCAAAACCGGAAATTTTTGGCATCATTACGTCGGAAATAATTAAATCAGGCTTTTCACGTACTGCAGCCGCTAAGGCCTCTTCACCGTCACCAGCTGGTACGATCTCATATCCTTCAGCCGTTAAGCGTATACCGTAAATCTCCCTTAAGCTTTGGTCGTCTTCGACAAGTAATATTTTTGCCATATGTTTCCTTTAGTTATTAGTTGGTAATTTTTGATTATTATTTACAGATTGTTGTAAGACGATTGGCTGAGTTGATTGTGGTTGTATTGTCTGAGTTTGTACTATCGGTATTTGTCCTGGCTGTGGTTGTGCATTTTGTGGTTGCATCATAGGTGCTTGGATCGCTTGTGGTTGTCCAGTCTGTACTGCCTGCGTCGCATATGTTGGCTGCGCTATTGGCTGATACTGTTGTTGTATTACAGGTTGCGAAGCTATTGGATTTATTGGAGCGGTCGACGATATCGAGCTTTCTGGGGCTACCTGAGTTGTCTTAATTTCTGGAGCCGTTGGAGCTAATTGAGTTGTCTGAACTCCTGGAACTACCTGATTTGCTTGGGGGTCTTGGGTGGTTGGAGTTTCAAAACTAGTAGGCGTTACATCATTTGGCTGATTTAAAGTATTATTGTTTACACTATTGATATTCATCGCTTCAATATTTGAGGCAATTTGCTTACGACGCTGGTATTCTTCGACAGTGATACGAGGGAAAGAAAGATAAAAGGTTGATCCCTCACCAAAAGAACTTTCCGCCCAAACTTTACCACCCATAGCTTCAACACGTTGTTTGACTAAATAAAGACCTAATCCTGTTCCACCGACTGTCCGCGTCTGTGAATTATCGGCACGATAAAATTTCTGGAAGATATGTTTTAAGTCATCAGGTGAAATACCGATGCCAGTATCAGTCACATTAATCAATACACGATCGCCATCTCCACGCACATTTACCCAAATCCCGCCGCCTGAAGCAGTATATTTAATTGCATTTTCAACCAAATTGTTCACTACTTCACGCAAGAAATCGATATCTACGCTGGCATAGACTTCCTGATTGATTGTCCGAGCTGTATTATCGGACCTCGCAGAGCTTGCGCCAAAGGTATAATGTATGCCTTTTTCGTTCATCATCGGTACTTGGCCGTTCGCGATCGAACGCACTGTTGATGACATCTCTACAGGAGAAAGTTGAACCCGAATCTTTTTGTCATCCAATTTTGTAACATCAAGAAGGTCTTTAAATAAGCGTCCTAAGTGTTTTGAAGAAGCGTGTGCCTCCTCTAAATATTTACGGGCGCGATCGTCAATCGTGGCTGTTTTTGGATTTAAAGCAAGACCTAAATATCCTTCAATTGAGGCTACTGGTGTACGCATCTCGTGTGACGCTGTAGAAATAAATTCCGCCTGCTCACCTTCTTCTTCCAGCTCCCTTGCAATGTCGCGTAACGTAATAATTCGCTCATTTTGTCCAGCTGTCGTACAAACTACAGAAATCGCAACTGGCTTTCTCTGCTCTTGAATACTTACAAGCACTAAATCACGAGTGTTGTAATTCTCTCCATTCATTACTGCGCGGAGTACTGGATTAATATTGTCATCAATCTTCAATCCTTCGCCATTCTCAAGCTTAAGAATAGACGCGAGCTGAAGGTTCTCGACTGTATTAGGATCACTCGTACCAAGTAGTCGCATTGCTGCTGGATTTATTAAAACTACGATCCCAGAAGAGTGTACAATCATTACGCCTTCGTCAATCGAATTCAGGACTAAATTAGCAAGGTTGGCTGAACGAGTTGTTGGGGCAGTCTGGCTTAAAGGAGTCTGCATGAGACTATTGTTTGTCTCTTTTTTCTTAATAAAGCTAAAAATACTCATTGCCTAAATTTTAACATAAAAAGTATGTAATGTGATAAAATCGGAATATGAATAAGGACATCTACTATATAGAGCCAGAGGATGACATAACTGATATCATTAATCATCTTAAATCGTCAAAACAAAAAGTTGTTGCTCTCGTTCCACCTAAAAAACTTAGCGTTATGCGTAGTGCAATTAATCTAAAGCTAATTGCAAAAACCGCTAAAAATCTTGATAAGGCAGTGGTTATTGTCACTATTGATCCGATCTTGATGAAGTTGGCTGCTACTTCCGGACTGCCTTTTTCGAAAAATCTTCAGACTCGGCCGATCTTGCCTAGTGAATATAAAGATGCTCCCGTCATCACTAAAACTCCAGTTAAGGCATCTCCAATTAGTGAGATTGATGACTCTGAGAGCTCGGATCAAACGGAAGAGCTAGGATCAAAGCAGACTAATCTTACTAATTCAAAAAAGACAGAAAAAACAGCATTTATAAATAATCCTACAGATTCAAAAAATCCTCAAAAGTCGCAAAAAGAAGTGGTCGAGAATTTAGATTCTACTGAGCTAGACCAAAACTCCGAAGATCTTGAAGAAGACAAAAAAAAGAAAACCAAAAAAATCCCAAGTTTCGATTCTATGCGCAAGTGGATTATTTTAGGCATTGCACTATTTATTGTTCTAGTGGTTGGTGGTGTATGGGCTTTTGTTTTTGCGCCAGCCGCCAAAATTATGGTTAAAATAAAAACCACACCAGATAACTTTTCAGAAAATATCTCTCTAGTTAATGTCGCCGATCAGGCTAGCAACAAGGATGGTAAGATTTTGCTAGAATCTGAAACTCTTGAAAAAGAGAGTACTATTGATTTTGAAGCTACGGGGGAACGTAACGATGGTGAGAAAGCAAGTGGTAAATTAACCCTTACTGCCAACTTTAGTTTTTCAACTTCCAGTGCCTCTCCAAGCAATCCGGATCGTATTTCAGTCCCAATCGGTAGTGCGTTCGCTAAAGGCAATCTTAACTATCTTACAATCGCAAATACTGATTTTAGCTGGGATGGTTCTACGACTAGCTGTACTGTTCGTACTACAAATACCTGCCAAATCAGAAAAACTGTTGATGTGATAGCTTTCGAGGGGGGTACTAGGTTTAATATTGATCCTGCTGCTTCAGGCTGGCAGTCATCTGTTGAAAAAGTGGATGCTTTTAATCCCAATGCCTTTACTGGTGGAACTGACAAAATAGTCAAAATTGTCACCGCAAGTGACGTCGAGAAGGCTAAAGCTCAGGCGAATCAAGTAGACGAAGGCAAAGATGAACTGTTTGCTAAAGTTAAAGAAACTGAGCTAAGAATTGACGCAAGTTACAAGAAAAACCTTGGTAGTGCCACTCCAAGCCCAGCAATTGGTGAAGTTGCCGCGGAAGGCAAGGCCAAACTCTTAGCTAAGATTACATATAAGGTGAACGTTTTAGATAAGACTGCTATTGAGGAGTATATTCGTAACCTGGTTAGTAGTCGATTAGGTGAAGATCAGAAAATTTATGAAATTGGTTCACTTTTTATTGAACGTTTTCAGGAAAATAATAATAGCGCCAAACTAAAAGCTATTGTAAAAACTGGTCCTGAAGTTACAGAAAAAACTGTACTCGACAAGTCGTTAGGTAAAAAGATTGGCGAGGTAACTACCCTTATTAAGTCGATTAACGGCGTAAGCGAAGTTAAGGTAGACACATCATTTCCATGGGTTCGCAGTATCCCTGATGATGTTAATAAAGTCAGTGTTACAATTACAATTGAAGAAAATTAAGGTACGAGTATGAAGATAATCGGTCTAGATGTTGGAACCGTACGTATTGGTGTGGCTCATGTAGATACAACAACTAAAATTGCTATTCCAGACGGTTATATCAATGTTAACGGTCAGGAAATTTCCGAAATCCAGAGAAAGCTCGACTTTTATAGTACAAAGGTATTAGTTATTGGGATGCCACGTAGTAATAATGGTAACCAAACTGCGCAATCAGATTTTGTTAAGGCTTTTGCTGAGCGTATTGCAGCTATAATTCCAGGCCTAAAGATCTATTTTCAAGATGAGTCGTTAACTTCGGTAGAGGCAGAAAATCGTCTTAAGCACCGAAAAAGAAATTACCAGAAAGGTGAAATTGATTCTGAATCAGCTGCGATCATTCTACAAGATTTTGTTGAACGATTACAATCTGCTCTCAGTAACCAGCAGGTGCTTACGCCGGTGGATCTTACTAAATCTGGTGATATTCAAATTGGCGATCAAAAAACCAATAAAATAAAAAGAAAAGAACAATTACCAGCTAAAAAGAAACCACTTATGAAGAAAGTCATTATTTTATTTATCGTTCTGTTATTATTAATTGGTCTTGGCGGTGGCGGGGCGTATTTTTGGTATCAGAAGCAATTAGCCGCTTTAAATAATCATAGTTGTCGTTTCAAAAGCCCATCTGAGGCTGCTGCAACTAACGAAAGAGAACAGGAGGAAGGTTGTCACTATGTTGAGTTTGAAATTAAAACCAATGAGACTATTAGTGATATCGCCAAACGATTACAGTCGCGGGGGTTAATTCGCTCTGATTTTGCTTTTAAAATTTATTTAAAAATACATCAGAAAGCATCGAAAATTAAGTCTGGAACCTATCTTCTTCGTTCTAATCAATCTACACAACAGATTGCTGATCTGTTAGAGGAAGGTGTAGTTTCAGCTAATGTTTTTAATTTGACCGTCTTACCGGGAGAAACTATTAAGAACATACGTCAGAAATTAATTAAAATTGGTTATACTGAGGAACAAATTAATACTGCTCTGACTAAACAATATAATAGCCCCGTTTTAAAAGGTTTGTATAGTAGTGAGGGACGATTAGAAAATCAATTACAGCCAGATAGTGTCGCTCTTGAGGGGTATCTTTATGGTGAAACTTACCAGTTTTATCATGGTGAAACTGTAGAGAAGATTTTTCAAACTATGATTGATCAGCTTAATAATATAGTTTCCCTTAATAAGATTGAGGAAAAATTTGCAAAACGTGGTCTTAGTTTAAGGGAGGGATTAATCCTTGCTTCAATTATTCAAAAAGAGGCTCACACTGAAGATATGCCAGGCGTATCTATGGTTTTTCAAAACCGTTTACGAAGAGGCTGGAATTTAGGTTCTGATGTTACAGCAACTTATGCTGCTGATCTTGTCAATCCGAATCGCGATAAAAATGACTCGAATAACAATTTTACCGTGCTTGAAACGGATAGTCTGTATAATACAAGAAAACACACTGGCCTTCCTCCCGGTCCGATTTGTAGCCCTTCAATTTCTGCTCTTCTTGCCGTAGCTGAACCTGATGAGAACATGAAGTCTATGTATTATTTCTTGACAGGAGATGATGGAAAGATGTATTATAGTGTAACCGATACTGAGCACGAGCAGAAAAAGCGCGACTTTTGTCAAAAACTCTGTAACGTAGGTCTTTAGGTGGAATATCGGCAAGTTATGACAACAAAAAGACATAATAAACGAATTAGATTAAAAAATAAGCTGAAGGTCCTTCCGTATATCTTTGTATTCCTCGCCACTATGGGTTTGATAAACTATGGTTCAAGGAATAAACATGTCGATGAGGCAACCAATAATCTTAATTTGCAGTCAATCTCAAAAAAAGATTATGCCGTTTCTACCGATCAGTTATCTGAATTCTACGTTGTTTCTGAGCTTGCTAGTAATCTTAGCCTTGCTTCTTCCGAAGTAGTTAATGTCAATTATAACTCTCTCACTACTCTTCGCGATTCTGGACAAGTCTCTACTGAAAAAATGGAGAAACCTATTGCACCTCTTGCTACCAACTGTCTCAAAGTTGGCGCCATTACATATACAGTTCTCCAAGGTGATACTATTGCGTCTATCGCTGAAAAATATGCTACCTGTGGCGTAACTGAAACTATGGTTCGTTGGTCAAATAATTTCAAGAATACCTATGAACCAAAAGTTGGTGATGTAATTTATCTCCCATCCCGTGCTGGTTTTGTATATAAAATTAAAAATGGTGACACCGTTGAATCTATTGCTAACAAATATGGCGCAAAAAGTGATGAAATTATCGCTGCTAACAATCTTGAGCTAAACCAGAGCTTAGCCGTTGGTACTTCCATTTTACTTCCAGATGGTAATCTTCCAGAAGCTGAACGTCCTGATTACGTTGCTCCACGTCTTACTAATTCACAGTCTCAAAGCTATACTCAGTCTGTCTATTATCGTACTTATTGGACCTCTGCAAATCAGATGCCCTGGGGTTGGTGTACCTGGTATGCCTGGCAGCGTCGTTATGAGCTTGGTGGTGGTTATGTGCTCCCTGGCGGACTTGGTAATGCTAATACCTGGGATAATGCGCTTGTCAATAGCTTCCCAAGTAGTCGTGGAACCAATCCACAGGCCGGTGATGTCTTCCAAACTGATTCTGGGTGGTATGGTCACGTCGGTATTGTTGACTCAGTTAATGACGATGGCACTATCACTATTTCCGACATGAACGGTATTGCCGGTTGGGGCCATGTTGGTCGTAAAACTGTTCCACAGAGCGTCTGGTCAAGCTACCTCTTTATTCACAGCCGCTAAAATGGTAAAATAAGAGTAATATGTTTTGTGATACTGCGAAAGTTAGTCTAAAAGCCGGCAAAGGCGGTGATGGTGCTGTTTCTTTTCGTCACGAAATTTACATCAATAAAGGCGGCCCAGATGGCGGTAACGGCGGTAGGGGTGGTTCAATTATTTTTATTGCCGACAAAGATACTAATACTCTGATTGATTTTCGTTTTAATCCTATTCTCACAGCTGAAAATGGTGGCAACGGTTCAGGTACTCGTAGCGCTGGCCGTGCTGGTAAAGATCTCCTTGTTGAGGTGCCTATTGGCACCGTTGTAAAACGCGACGGTAAGATTATTGCCGACCTAACACATGATGGTGAAAAGGCTATAATTGCAAAGGGTGGAGATGGTGGCTTCGGCAATGCTCATTTTAAATCCAGTGTTCGTCAAACTCCAGTTATTGCTGAGGTAGGCGAGCCTGGCGATGAATTTGAGGCGGAACTTGAGCTTCGTTTATTAGCTGATGTCGGTTTAGTTGGTTTACCAAATGCTGGTAAGTCAACTTTTCTCTCTGTTGTTAGTAATGCTAAACCAGAAATTGCCGACTATCCATTCACTACTTTAACGCCAAATCTTGGTGTTGCTACAATTGATCGACATGATATCTTAATTGCTGATATCCCGGGTCTCATTGAGGGCGCGGCAGAGGGAAAAGGGCTAGGTCACGATTTCTTGCGTCACGTCGATCGCACCGCTGTACTCTTACACCTTGTTGATATCTATAATAATGATGCTGGAGAAGCTTATCAAATTATTCGTAATGAACTTGATAAGTATTCTGATTTAAAAGATCGCCCAGAGGTAGTTGCTCTTACTAAATGCGAAGGGGTAGATCAAGATATTATCGGTATGCAGATACAATCAATTCATCAGCATAATCCAAATGCATATATTCTTCCGATCTCAGCAACTTCGCATCAGGGAATTGATGATCTACTACGTACTCTTTGGCAGAAGATTCAAAAAGTCAAAGAAGATAAAACTAATGTCGAAAAAACATCGGACATTAGCTTAGCTTCTAATCGGGACTTAAATCATGATGAATATTCAAAATCGCAGCAAGACAGGGTTGAGCTCCCCGTGATTTCCTTAAGTACTCAGCAGCTCCAGAATACTTGGACTGTCTCGATTGATAATGACGGAGTATATCATGTTACTGGCGAAAAAATTGAAAAATTCGCTCGTCGCACAGACCTTGCTAATTACGCTTCTGTTAATCGCTTGCGCGATATTCTGAAAAAACTCGGTATTCGTGCAGAACTAACTAACCAGGGCGCTGGTCCAGACTCTCTTATTGAGATTTCTGGTAAAATTTTTACTCTTGTTGAACAGTATTAGTATGACCAAGTCAATAAAAAATTAACTAGTCTACTATTTCTTAAATATTGTAAGTTAATATATCTATTTTAGATATGACCATGCTAGCCAAATAAAAATACTCCACCCGGAGTATTTTTCACTGATGCGCGCCCACCCTGGGGCACATTGTTTTGTTTTAATTCGCTTTTTGTTTTTAATGAAATCTCCACACTCCACTATTTTTTTGAAGCGGAACCCCGTGAAGCGTATCAGCTTATGCTTACTATATCGGAAATCATCTACACTGTCAATAATTTTTCGTAATTTGGTCATGACAAAATAATCACTTTCATCATCAAAACATCAAAAGTTGATTATGATATAATTAAGACAATATGTCAAAAGTTAAATTCACTATTGTCACACTCTTTGAGGATGCACTTGCGCCGTATTTATCGACTTCGATGATGTGGAAGGCTACTAAGAATAAAGTTGCCGAGTTTGCTTTTGTAGATCTTCGCGATTTTGGTTTAGGACCACACAAGTCCGTGGACGATACTCCGTATGGCGGTGGAGATGGAATGCTCCTTCGTTGCGAACCAGTCTTCGCGGCTATTGAAAAAATTAAACAAGAAGATTCTTCTGCTAAGGTGATTTTGCCCACTCCTGTCGGTCAAATTTGGCAGCAATCACTTGTTCGACGGTTTGCCGAAAAAATTGAATCAGATATTGAAAAACATTTTATTATTCTCTGCCCACATTATGAAGGCTACGACGAACGGATATTGGCTCTTGTCGATTATCAAATTAGTCTTGGGCACTTTGTCCTTACTGGTGGTGAGTTACCGGCTTTGATTATGATTGATAGTATTGTTCGACTCTTGCCGGGGGTTTTAGGCGGAGAGAACTCGGCAATTATAGAAAGTTTTTCCGACGGTGATATTATCGAGTATCCTCAATATACCAAGCCGGCCGATTTTCGTGGTATGAAAGTCCCCGAGGTTTTATTATCTGGACACCACGGCAAAATTAGAGAATGGCGCGAGGCGCATCAGCGTCCATCAAGTCTTTAGATTGTCTAAGTTCTAGAGTCTGATAGCGTCTTTAGTTCTAATCCTGCATGCTATAATTACTCTAATGATTTTATCAGCAGGATTGGAGGAAATTAAGGGAATAGGTCCTAAAACCGCCGAAGCTCTAAGAAAGCGTGGGTTTCGCACAATTAAGGATCTACTTTATTATTTTCCACGCAGCTACGAAGATTATCAATCTCAAACCGACATTGTCGATATCAAACCAGGTCGGGTTATCCTTCGTGGTAAGATCCGTAACCTGAGAAATCTACACACCAGACGTCGTAATTTTGTAATTACTCAGGGTGAAATATATGACAACACTGGAGCGGTACGTGTGGTCTGGTATAATCAGCCATACCGTCTCAAGAATTTTGATGAACAAACTACATATTATTTTATTGGCCAATATGATTTTAAATATAATCGTTATCAAATTACTACTCCGTCCGTTGTCACGGCTCATGAAATTGAACAGAAAGTTGAAGGTTTTCAGCCAATTTATCCCGCTAAAGGTAGTTTTAATTCTGCTTGGTTCAAAAAACTTTTTGAGAAGCTAAAGACAGCTATTTTAAAAGTGCCAGACTTACTTCCTCTTTCGTCTGCCCCGGGTTACCTTTTTAAGGGAGCGCGTAGTCAAGCATTATATAAAATTCATTTTCCAAAAAATTCTAAAGACGTTGAGCAGGCAAAAAAATACCTAGGCTATGAAGAGTTATTTGAATTAATCTTAGCTAGCCAACTTAATCGACAGGAAAACCAAAAATTAAAAGCAGATCCTCTGTCGTTTAACTTGGAACTTATAAAACAATTTTTATCAACTCTTCCTTTTGAGCTTACTGACGCTCAGAGGAGTACTTCTTGGGAAATACTCCAAGATCTTGCGAAAACTACACCAATGAATCGTCTTTTGCAGGGCGACGTTGGCTCTGGGAAGACGGTTGTGGCTGCTATTGCTATCTTGCAGGCTATTAAAAATAGCACTCAAGTTGTGTTGCTTGCCCCAACTGCCATTTTAGCTACCCAACATGCCAAAAATCTCCAAAAACTTCTCGCTCCTTTTAATGTCCGCACTGCACTTTTAATTGGCGCAACAAAACAAAAAGACTTGCTTAAACAACAGATAAAAAATGGTGATATTGATCTGATCGTGGGCACTCATGCTGTCTTGACCGATGATACGATTTTTCATCGACTCTCTTTCTGTATTATTGATGAGCAACATCGTTTTGGCGTAGCCCAGCGTCAAAAACTTTTGGAAAAAGTTGCGCTTAATACTTCTCAGAATCAGAATTTTAAGAAGTCTACAGCCCCACATTTTCTCGCTATGACCGCCACACCAATTCCGCGTTCGCTACAATTAACAATTTTTGGTGATCTGGATGTATCACTTATTCAGCAGATGCCAAAAGGTCGTCAACCGATCATTACCAAAATTATTAGTGAAACCAGTATGCGGGAGATGTTATATCCAGAGATTAAACAGCACCTCGAACTAGGTGAGCAAATTTATTGGATTTGTCGTTTAATTGAACAGGACGAAGATGACCCGCAGGAAAAAGACCAGCATACAGTAAAAGAGGAAGCGAAGCGTCTTGTAAAAATTTTTCCAAAATACAAAATTGGTCTCCTGCATGGCAAAATGAAATCACAAGAAAAAGATCAAGTGATGACTGATTTTAAGAAACATCATATAGATATTTTAGTATCTACCACAGTAGTTGAAGTGGGTGTCGACGTGCCGAATGCTACTCAGATCGTTATTATGAATGCTGATCGTTTTGGTTTAGCGCAAGCTCATCAGCTAAGAGGGCGTGTTGGACGTGGCCAAAAGGCTAGTCAGTGCTTTTTAGTCACCACTGGGGATAATCCTCCAACCACCAGGCTCCGAGAACTTGAAAAATCGAATAATGGCTTTTATTTGGCTGAAGTAGATCTTAAACTCCGGGGTCCAGGTGAGATTTATGGTTCTTTGCAACATGGTGAATTGGATCTCCAGATTGCCAATCTCGCAGACATCGAGATGATCAAAGAGGCGAGGACACAGGCCTTGAATTTCGCAGCTAACCCTCAAAATATGCTAAAATATGAAGAGCTTAGTCGGTCTATCCAGAAATATCAGCAACTGACTACTCTAAACTAATTTAGCTAACATCATCAGAAAGTAATTATGTATTCAACTCTTGCACTTAATAACAGCAAAAGATCTGGTAATATTGTCGGTACACACCAAAAGCTCGATAAAATTGCCCGTAAAATTCTCCAAAAAGCACTGCCCGCTCGGGTTTATTTTCCAGATATTAAAGAAATCTTACTTTTTGAAGGTATGGGTGGTCCAGACGGTTTAAAACGAAAAAGTCCTGGCGTGGATGAACCGATGCACTTTATCATTCCCGGGCATGATGATGGTAAGTTGATTCAGATGATTCTCGATCATCAATATAATCTGAAAAAGGCTCTTGCGTCTGATAATAAGGTACGCGCTGCTTTTGAGGCTGGTTGGATGGCACACGCCGTCACTGATGGCCTGACTCCAGCTCACCATTTTCCCCTCACTGAAGCTCAAGATCAATTAATGACCGAAAAAGAATTTATCAAGATCTTTGGTATTCCGGTGAAGGGAATTATGCGCGGTAAAAATTCTCTTGAGACTCTTCGGAATAACTGGTTATATTGGGGGGCAAATGGCTATATGAGCAAACATATTGCTTTTGAATATGGTGTTGCTATCACTATGACTGCACTTCCAGAAAGAGTAGTTACGCCAAAACTAGAAAAAAAGGAGCTAAAGAATGTTGACCTAAAACAAGCCTTTTATCGATCGCTTGACCGTATTGCTTCTTTAAATATGTACACCAGATTTTTAGAGCAAGGTTGGAATACTGATCTTGCTTTTGAAACTAAAAATATTCTTTTACCAGAAATTTCAAAAGCCATCGCCCTCTGTTGGGCTTCTTCAATTCCAGAACTAACAGAACCTCGTAAATAGTTGTATGTGTTAGAATAAAAATATGAAAAGTGCACGCGAAATCTTCCATCACGGTAAATTTACAAATGTTAAAATCACTTCAGGCCTCTTCCGTGGCCGCGAGTTAAAGGCCCCCCAAAACGGCATTACTCATCCGATGGGCTCACGCGAGAAGCTAGCTCTCTTCAATTCTTTAAGCGATAAAATTGAGGGTAAGATTATCCTCGATGTTTTTGCCGGAACCGGCGCTCTTGGTCTTGAAGCCCTCTCTCGTGGTGCCGCCCATGTCACTTTTATTGAGGCTGACAAAAAAGCGGTGGAAATTCTTAAACAGAACTCTATTCTACTTGGTGTCTACGAGCAGGTACGTATTTATAATACAAAAGTTGAAAAAATTGATTTTGATAGTCCATTTGACATAGTGATCGCCGATCCTCCGTACGAATATTTTCATGATTTGCCACTCTCCGTTCTCGATCGTCTTGCTCAGACCGCCAGCGAATACTTTGTCCTTTCTCATCCGTCCGACTTTGACCCCCACGCCATTAATGCCGAACTTTTATCAACTAAAGCCTACGCTGGTTCACGTATTACCATCTTTAAATCTTACGAGTCATAGTTTTCTTTACATTACTTGATAAATATCGTATAATATCAGCTAATAAAGAGTTAATAATCTCGAGGTGGTGTCGAGGATTTGTGGAGAATTATCATGAGAAATCAGGACGCCAACCGCCCTCAGCGTATTAAAATTATTATCATTGCTGTGATTGTCGCTATTCTTGTCTTCATTTTTGGTGCATGGCTCATCACTTCTGCAATTAAAAGTGTAGAAAAGAAAAATCAGAGTACCCAGACAGTTGAAACCGGCAAAACTGCCAAGAAAGATGAAAAAAACATCACAGATGACAAAAAACAAGAGCAAAGCACCCAGAACACTTCAAAAAACAATAGTTCAGGCTCCAATACGAATAATAGCGCTGCTAATTCTCCTGCTACGCAATATTCAGTTGAACAACACAACAGCACTACTGTCGTCCAAAATACTGGTCTTCCTACTACTGGTCCTGAAGACCTTCTTCCTACTGCACTTTTGATAGGTATTGCTAGCTTCTTATTCTTTAAGAACCGAGAAATCAGGGAGAAATTATCCCTTCAGAAATCATAAGATCGTGTTATAATAAACACAGGCCCGAGTGGTGAAATTGGTATACACGTATGCCTTAGGAGCATATGCTTCGTGCGTGCTGGTTCGAGTCCAGTCTCGGGCACCAATTTCGGATTTGAAATCGTGTGAAAGCACGATTTTTTGTTCTATAATTAAACCATGACAATACATCACATGAACCTCCAGCCCCGTTATTTTAACTACATCAAAAATGGTACCAAACGCATCGAGCTTCGTCTCTATGATGAAAAACGTAGCAAAATCCGACTTGGTGATACTATTATTTTTTCAAACCCAGAAGGAGAATCCCTTTCCACACAGATTATCGGTCTTTTACGTTATACAGACTTTGAATCGTTATTTCAGGATTTTTCGATCGATCTTCTAGCCGATAAGGCAATGTCAAAATCTGAACTTATACAAGTTTTATCAGATTTTTACCCAGCGGAGATACAACAAAAGCAGGGAGTTCTTGGTATTCGCATCAAGCCTCTATAATCTGGTAGTTTCAATTAATGCTATAATAAGAATATATGTCAGCATTTGAGTTACAGAGTAAATATGCCCCCACGGGTGATCAGCCGACTGCAATCCGGCAGCTTACTGATGGTCTTAAAAAAGGTATTCGCGAGCAAACTTTGCTTGGCGTCACGGGCTCTGGTAAAACCTTTACCATGGCAAACATCATTCAAAATGTTCAAAAGCCAACTTTAATTTTGGCGCACAATAAAACTCTAGCTGCTCAGCTCTACTCCGAATTTCGGGAATTTTTTCCTAAAAACGAGGTACATTACTTTGTTTCTTATTTCGATTATTATCAACCCGAGGCCTATATTGCTAGTACCGATACTTATATTGAAAAAGACTCTGCCATTAACGACGAAATAGATCGTCTTCGCCACGCCGCTACCGTTGCTCTTTTAACTAGGCCAGACACCATTATTGTTGCTTCAGTTTCTTGTATTTATGGTATTGGTTCTCCCGATCATTACGTTGAGATGTCGCTTCCATTGATCAAAGAGCAGGGTATTTGGCAAATCATGTCGCTCAGTGAGCTAGCACAAAAATCTCTCGGTCGCCTTCATTCTCCTTCGCTCGTTAATACTACCACTCAAAATTCTACTTCTCTTAACCAAACCAATTTCATCATCTATCTCATCGCTATGCAATATCATCGGAATGACCTTGCTTTCGAGAGAGGAAATTTTCGTGTCAAAGGTGACACTATCGATCTTTTTCCAGCCTCTGGCGAAGTTGCTTATCGATTTGAGTTTGCTTTCGATACCTTAGAATCAGTTAAGATTATCGAGCCACTCACCGCAGAGGTCTTAGAAAAACCTGAACAAGTTCATATTTTTCCAAACACTCATTATGCTACGCCAAAAGATCAATTATCTCGCGCAATTGAGACAATTCAAGCAGAATTTGATAGCAGACTAAAATATTTTGAGACAGAGCATAAATATCTCGAAGCGCAACGTCTTTCTCAGCGTACCAAATATGATCTAGAAATGCTCAAGGAAACTGGCTTCGTTAAAGGTATCGAGAATTACTCAAGACACCTAGATGGTCGCAAAGCTGGCGAGCCACCTGCCACTCTGCTTGATTTTTTCCCAGATGATTTTCTCCTTCTTGTTGACGAGTCCCATATGACTTTGCCTCAAGTGCGCGGTATGTATAATGGTGACCACGCCAGAAAAACTACATTAGTTGATTACGGTTTTCGCTTGCCCAGCGCGCTTGATAATCGCCCACTTACTTTTGATGAATTTGAGAAACATATTCGCCGTGCCGTTTACGTTTCTGCTACTCCAGGAAAATATGAACTTGAGGTTTCTCCAACTCCTGTCGAACAAGTAATTCGCCCAACCGGCTTGCTCGATCCTGAAATTGAAGTAAGAAAAACAGATGGCCAGATTGATGACCTCATGCAAGAGATTGAAATTCGTATCGCAAAAAACCAACGTGTTATCGTCACAACCTTGACCAAACGTATGGCCGAGGATCTTTCAGACCATCTTAAGGACCATGGCATTAAAACCGCCTATATTCACTCTGAAATCGACACCTTAGAACGCGGTGATATCCTAAGAGATCTTCGGACGGGGGTTTACGACGTGCTCGTTGGTATAAATCTTCTTCGTGAAGGTCTTGATCTGCCAGAAGTCTCTCTTGTGGCTATTTTGGACGCTGATAAGGAAGGTTTTTTACGCTCCGAGTCAGCCTTAATCCAGACCATCGGACGTGCCGCTCGTCACGAAGAAGGCCATGTGATTATGTATGCTGATAATATTACGGAAAGCATGGAGCGTGCCATTACCGAAACCGATCGTCGTCGTGATATCCAGATGGCCTACAATAAAGAACATAATATTACTCCTCATAGTATTAAAAAAGAAATTTCCCTAGGTCTTCGTGCGATTATTCCAGAAAAAGAAAAAGAAAATAAGCTTGATCTTAAGAAAGTACCAAAATCTGAATTTAAGATTCTTGTTAAAGAATTAACTGAACAAATGCAACTTGCTGCAGCTAATTTAGAGTATGAAAAAGCTGCTGAAATTCGTGATATGATAGAAAAAATCCGAGACGAAGAAGAAAAAAGGAAGAACTAATGTTTAAAATCTTAATTATTGAGGATGATAAAGGTATCAGGGAAGGACTCTCGGAGCTTTTGCTAACCTCAAATTACTTGCCTTTAGTTTTGGATATGAACAATATCTCGGTGGAAAAGATTCAAGAACTCTCGCCAGACCTCATTCTGCTGGATATTAATTTGCCAGGCATCAACGGTCGTGATTTTGTGCGTGAAATTAGAAAAAGCCTTAATACTCCAGTTATCATGGTTACTAGTCATAATACCGAGATGGATGAGGCACTCGCCATTAGTTATGGCGCGGATGACTTCATTACTAAACCGTATAATCCTACAATTTTATTACTCCGTATTGCGGCAATCTTGAGACGTTCTAATCTTGCTTCAGAAATTAAAACTTACCGAAATTTACAAATTGATCTCAAAAAGGGCACCATTACTTCAATAAAAAAACATAAAAAAACCATCGAACTCACTAAAAATGAGCTTCTAATTTTCCGAACCCTGTTATATAACCAGGATCGGATTGTTTCGCGTAATGAACTGATGACTGAACTCTGGGACAACTGTGAATATATTAATGATAATGCTCTTACCGTTAATATCAGTCGTCTGCGTGATAAATTAGGGAAGCTGGGTGAAATGTCAACTATTGAAACCAGAAAGGGTTTGGGTTACCTCCTCGCCAAATAGGTATGAAATTTAAAGATTATATCACTGATCATCTCGTTATTCTCTTAGTTAATCTTGTCGCTTTTCTTTTAATTCAATATCTCTTTTTGATGTTTTCAATTTCACCAGAATTGAATATCTTCATTACTTTTATTCATCTTATTGTTTTTACTACATGTTTTCTTTATCCATATTTTAAAAAAGTTCGTTTCCATCAAGTAATTTATGAACAGTTAGATATGATAGATCAAAAAACCTTGGTGCACGAATTGATTAGCCCTAAAACTAATGAAGAAAGACTTTTTCATCAAGAAATCTCCGAGTTGAATCGCTATATGATTGATCAAATCAACCAATATAAAATCAAATTTGAAGATTTTAAGGAATATCTTGAACTCTGGGTTCACGAAGTGAAATTACCTATTTCCGCTCTCCGCTTAAGTCTCGCGCAAGCCAAATTCCAAAACAAGCAATCACTTTTTTTGGAACTAGACCGGCTCGATGATTATGTTAACCAGATTCTTTACCTAGTCAGGTCGGAACATGTGGAAAAAGACTATCAGATCTCTGAGTCCAATCTCTCGGAAATTATTAAGCGTGTTGCTCTTAAAAATCAAAGTATTATTATTGATAGCCACATTGATTTTGAGGTTAAAAATGTTGACAAAATTGTCGAAACCGACCCTAAGTGGTTAGAGTTTATTCTTAATCAAATTCTCGCTAATAGTATCAAATATCGTAAAAAGAAGTTCCCCAAAATTCAGATTTACACTGAGGAGACTCCAAAATTAATTGTTTTGCATATTTTTGATAATGGAATCGGTATTCCTTCTTCAGACCAATCTCGTATTTTCCAGAAAGCTTTCACTGGCCATAATGGACGTCTTTTTGATTTTGATCAGAAAAAAATAAATCTCATGGCAGAAACTAGCAATAAAAGTACTGGCATGGGTCTCTATATCGTTAAAAAATTAATCGAGAAACTTGGACATCGTATCTCCGTCTGTTCAATTGAATGTCAATACACAGATATCATGATTGCATTTGCGAAAAATGATTATTACAAAAATGTAAGAAATCGTAATATTAAAAGCGCGACAGAATAATCGATATTCTATAAACTTGAGGTAACAAGAAAATCTTGTTGGAAAGGAAAAAATGAAAGAATTACTAAAAATTGAGAAAATTGAGAAGTATTACGGGAACCGCTCGAGTATTACGAAGGCGGTTGATAATATTTCTTTTGAGGTGGATAGTGGTGAATTCGTGGCTATTATGGGCGCAAGTGGCTCAGGTAAGACCACACTTTTAAATCTTATCTCTACCATTGACAAGGTCACCTCTGGACATATTTATGTAGCTGGTACGGATATTACTAAACTAAAAGGTAACGACCTTAATCGTTTTCGTCGTGAAGAACTAGGATTTATTTTTCAGGATTTTAATCTGCTCGATAATCTGACCGCCTACGAAAATATTGCACTTGCTCTTTCTATTCAAAACATTAAAGCCGTTGATATTGAACCACGTGTCAAAAAAGTTGCCACCGATTTGGATATTCAAAACATCTTACAAAAATATCCATACCAGCTCTCTGGTGGACAGAAACAGCGTGTGGCATCCGCCCGTGCTATTATTACTGATCCAAAACTAATTCTCGCTGATGAGCCAACTGGTGCACTTGATTCAAAATCTTCTAGAATGTTACTTGAACGTTTTGACTACTTAAATCAAGAGCTCGGCGCCACCATCCTTATGGTTACCCATGATGCTTTTACTGCCAGCTATTCTTCCAGAGTGATTTTCATCAAAGACGGCCAAATTTTTAACGAGATTCATCGTGGTAAGAATTCGCGAAAAGAGTTTTTCGATCAAATTATCGACGTCATGACTCTACTAGGTGGAGATCTTAGCGATGCTCTTTAAACTCTCTTTTCGTAATATTATTCGTAGTATGAAAGACTACGCCATCTATTTCTTTACCCTCATTCTCGGTGTTGTTATCTTCTACGTTTTTAATGCTATTGGTACACAAACTTCTATGATGAAGTTAAGTAATTCCACTCATGATGTTGTTAAACTTCTTGTTAATGTCTTATCAGGTGTCAGTGTGGTGGTTGCCGGCATTCTTGGCTATCTGATAATTTACGCCTCTAGATTTTTGATTAAACGTCGCAATAAAGAATTTTCTATCTACCTTACTCTTGGTATGAGTAAGCGTAAGATCTCTCTCTTACTTTTCTTCGAGACCCTCTTTATTGGTCTACTTTCTCTAGTGGCTGGTCTCGCCATCGGTGTTGTCTTATCACAGTTAATGAGTGTGTTTGTTGCCAATCTATTTGAAGCTGATATGTCGAAATTTCAATTCGTCTTTTCCAGTGAAGCTTGTCTAAAAACCATCGCCTATTTTGGGATAATCTATCTTTTGGTGATCGCTTTTAATACCATCATGATCAATAAGCTCAAGATTATTGATCTGATTCAGGCTAGTCGAAAATCCGAAAAAGTACGTTTAAAGAATCCTGTTGTTTGTATTATCATTTTCTTCCTTGCTGCTACAATTTTAGGCTTCGCTTATTATCAAGTTACCGTTAATTACCTTACTTTTCTCTCTAACCCTTCGATGTTTACGCAGGTCATGGGTGCTGGAATTCTCGCAACTTTCTTGCTTTATTGGTCATTTTCTGGTCTTATCATGAAATTGATTACTGCACGCAAAAAGCTTTATTATAGAGGTCTGAACAGCTTCACATTTAGACAGATTAGTAGTAAGGTTAATACTACTGTTGCTTCCATGAGTGTCATTTGTCTCATGCTCCTCTTTACTATCTGTACCCTTTCTAGTTGTTTATCTATCCGTGAAACTTCCAAAAAACAACTTGAATATGCCACTCCTGTCGATGCTGTTGTCTCATACCGGAATAACGATAATTCAAAATGGGAAGAATCCAATTCTGAAGAAGATAAAGATGATCCTGCTCTCAAGGCTTGGAAGCAAAAAATGGCAGTCAAGTACGAAAATGACTCTAAGGCGAGTATCGAGGATATTATCAAGACTAATCCAAGTCTATGGAATAGCCTCAAAGACCAAACTTCATTTAATACCTATAGCCTCTCCAAAAAGATAGAAAGTGGTGGGCTTGATCTTAATGCCGTGTTGAATCAAAAATCTCTTCAAAAGATGGCTGAAATGACTAACGGTCACGCTAATGGAATGTATGTCTTAAGGATTATCTCAGTTTCAGATTACAATAAGATCGCCAAGTTATATCACTTCGATCAATACAAATTAAACCCTGATCAGTATTTTATTTTATCTGACTTCAAGAAAATGGAAGAAATTTACAATATTTCCCTGAAAGATGGACATAAAATCAGGATAAACGGAAAAACCTTATCACCAAAATTTGACCATAACAAGCAAGGTTTTATCGAGCCATCCAATACAAATGGCAATATGGGAATTCTCGTTGTTTCTGACGAAGTCACCAAGACTTTAGTAAAATATGAGAACTTCATGGCCGCAAACTATAAGACTAATGATAAAAATAAAAATGAACAGTTGGATAAAGATTTGCGTCGCGTCATTACTGGTAACGAAAATGATTATATAAAAATTACTTCCCCGCGTTTTTATAGTATTCAGACCAAAAATCAGATAATCGCCATGTCGGTAGGTCTTCAGGCTATTGCTACCTTCCTTGGCTTGTATCTTGGCATCATCTTTCTTATCTCCAGTGCTGCAATCCTTTCACTCAAGGAATTATCTGAGTCTTCTGATAATCGCGATAAGTATATGGTCCTAAGACGTCTAGGTGCGGATGAGAAAATGATTAACCGTGCACTCTTTCGTCAGATTGCTATTTTCTTCGCTGCTCCGCTCTTTCTAGCAATCATTCATTCGATCTTTGGCTTAACTTTCGCTATCAAGGTTCTCAGCTTCATCGGCACTGAAGGACTAGCTTTGTCAATCATCATGACCGTTATCTTTCTTGTTGCTATCTATGGCGGTTACTTCCTCTTAACTTTCTTAAGTAGCAAGCGTATCATTTCTGAAAAGCAATTACGTCGAAGTTAAATAGGTAGTCAAGGCTAAATAAAAGTACTCCACTCATCGGAGTACTTTTTTGTTGCTATATTAGTATTATTAATCATCAGGTAATTATGTTATGCAGAAGCTCGGTCATATCTCCGATTTTTTGATATAATTACCTTATGAAAAATACACGCGAGGATATCTTACATCTAGCAAAACTTTCTAATTTATCACTTGAAGAGTCCGAAATAGAAGGCTTGCAGCAAGATCTGGATAATATTGTAAATTACATTTCGCAACTTGACGAGTTAAATACTGATGGAATTGAGCCTACATATCAAGTTTTTGAAATGGAAAACGTCTGGCGCGAGGACAAAATCAAACCTCAAGATGCCACTCGTGAAGAACTCTTAAATCTAGCTCCTGCCACAAGGCAAGATATGATTCAAGTGCCAAAAGTTCTATAAGTCCGATAAATTATTTAAGATGTAAAAAACTAATTCGTCAAAATATTGAAATTATTAAAGGAAGACCGAAATGAAGATTGCAAACAAGGAGATTTCTGCCGTCAGTCTAGTGAAAGAGGCATTTGAAAAAGCCCGTCAATTCGCCAAATATAATATTTTTGTATCACTGGCTGATGAAGAAAAAGCCCTAAAGAAAGCAGAGGAAATTGATAAAAAGATTGCTTCTGGTGAAGAAGTCGGACCACTCGCCGGCGTCCCATATGCATTGAAAGATAATTTTTTGAGTAAAGAGGGAAATACGACAGCTTCAGCAAAGATACTTGAACCATTCCATTCCCCCATCGATTCTACCGCAGCCAAGAAGCTTGAAGAGGCTGGTGCTATTATGATCGGTCGCACCAATCTTGATGCCTTTGCGCACGGCTCATCCACTGAGAACTCCTATTTCGGTCCTACCCATAATGCCAAAGATTTTGAACGTGTACCAGGAGGTTCTTCCGGTGGTTCCGCGGCGGCGGTAGCGCTGGATATTGTTGAATTCGCCACTGGTACTGATACTGGCGGCTCAATCCGCCAACCTGCCTCCTTTAACGGTGTTTACGGCTTTAAACCAACTTATGGTACTATCTCCCGCTACGGTGTAGTGGCTATGGCCTCTAGTACAGACTGTGTCGGTTTCTTTGCTAAAAATGCTGAGGATATGGATCTTCTGATGTCTATTTGTGCTGGCCAGGACGAAAAAGACCCCACAACTTTACCTAGTTATTACAAACATGAGGAACAGAAATATTTTATTCCGCAAATCAATCCAAGAACCGCCAAAATTGGTGTTATTCGAGACTTCAAAAATAATTCCATTGATCCCGAAGTTCAACGCGTGCTCGATTTTGAAATAGAAAAACTTAAAGCTGCTGGACATAAAATCATCGAGCTTGATATGCCAATCTTAAAATATGCTCTCGCTGTATACTACATTGTGGTACCGGCCGAGGTCGCTTCAAATCTTTCCCGTTATGATGGTGTACGTTATGGTTTTCGTTCTGAACGTGCGAAAAATCTTGGTGAAGTCTTCGGTCTTTCTCGCAATGAAGGTTTTATGCCAGAGAATAAGCGTCGTATTATGATTGGTAACTTCGTTCTGAGTTCCGGCTTCTATGATGCTTATTTCAAAAAAGCCGAACAGGTTCGTACCTTGATTATTCAAGAATATCAGAAAGCTTTCGAACAGTGTGATTACTTACTAACACCAGTCTCTCCATCCCCAGCTTTTAAACTTGGTGAAAAAGTTAGTGATCCAGTTGCCATGTATTTTGAAGATGTTATGAGCGTTCCAATTAATCTTGCAGGTTTACCAAGTTTAGCCTTCCCAGCCGGCGAAACTAAAGAAAATGGGCTTCCTGTCGGTTTACAGATCATCGGCCCAAGACGTAGCGATAAAAGTATTTTAAGTTTTGCCAAGCATCTTGCTGAGGAGAAAAAATAATGCCATATTCAACTTTTATTTTATTGATAGCAATACTAATCGTTGGTGTTTTTGTTTTTATTGCCATTTCTTCGACCGGGCGTCACAATCATCATTTCGATGTCGAAGATTATCAAACAAGATTCTTGAAAATTGAGAATTCCCTCAGTCGTGAGAATAAACTTTCTTATAACGCCGCGGTGATAGAAGCCGATAAATTACTTGATCGCGCTCTCATGGAATTAGGTATCCCCGGTAAAACCATGGGAGAGCGGCTCAAAGCCTCTAGCGGGCGATTCTCTCAGCTTAATTCTGTTTGGTATGCTCATAAGCAGCGTAATCAGATCGCACATGAACAGGATTTTAATCTAGAATATAGTCAAGCGAAGCATGCTTTGGCTAGTTTTCGTCAGGCTTTAAAGGATCTAGGTGCAATTTAATGGGAGAAACTATGACTGAACAAAAATATGAAATCACCGTCGGTATCGAGTGTCATGTACAACTCGCTACCAAAACCAAACTCTTCTCTGAGGTAGATAATGATGCTCGTGGTAAAGAGCCAAACTCTTGTGTTTCACCAGTTGAATATGCTTTGCCGGGTATGTTGCCACGCTTAAATCGTGAAGCTGTTAATATGGCAGTACGTGCCGGACTTGCGCTTAATTCCGAAATTAATCTATTATCTCGTTTTGATCGTAAACATTACTTTTACCCAGACTCTCCTAAGGGTTACCAGATCACTCAAATGTATCAACCAATTATTGGCGCTGGCTTTGTTGAATTACCAAGTGGTAAAAAAATCCGCATCGAGCACGCACATCTTGAAGGTGATGCCGGTAAGCTAACTCACTTTGATCATTATTCATTAGTTGATCTCAATCGTGCTGATACTCCACTCATCGAAATTGTCTCTATGCCCGATATTTACTCCGCTCGTGATGCTCATGATTACTGTAAGGAGCTTTGGCGCCTGATGACCTTCTCTGGTGTCTGTTTTGGTGATCTATATAATGGCAATATGCGCTTCGATGTTAATATTTCACTAGCCGAAAAAGGTAGTAAGGTACTCGGCAAACGTGCTGAGATTAAGAACTTGAACTCTTTCCGCTCTGTTGAGCGCGCTATTGAATATGAATACGAACGTCAAAGCAAAATGCTTGATGCTGGCGAGGTTATCGTTCAAGAAACTCGTGGTTGGAACGACGCCACTGGTAAAACCACCTCTCAGCGTAGTAAGGAAGAGGCTCAAGATTACCGCTACATGCCTGAACCTGATCTTCCTCCGATTAGACTGACCAGTCAACAGATTGAAAAAGAGCAGGAAAATATGCCTCTACTTCCAGCCGATTACCGTGCCACCCTCGGTGTGATTATTTCTCAAGATATTCTTGAAATTCTTCTAGATTACAAGGCTCTTGTTGATAAGTTAGCTGAGCTGAAGACTGAATATGATATCCAAGGTATTGATAAGAAAACTAGTAAAACTGCTATCCTCAAGATTGCTAACCTCTTTACTTCGGTCCTTCTAGCTGAGGAGAATAGCAGTCTCTTGAATGACCCAATGCCAAGCGTGAAACAACTTATTGATCTAAATGCAATGATTGCAAAAAATGAACTGTCAAGTACTAGTGCGAAAGAGGTTTTTCTACACTTCTTTATTTCCGAAATGCACTTTAAAGAGACCAGGGTAATTGCTAAGGAATTAAATCTCATCCAGGAAAATGATCTTGGTACCGTAGAAAAAATCGTTGAGGAAGTCATTAATAATCCAAACAATGCTCAGGCCGTTGCTGACTTTAAGGCTGGCTCTGAGAAGGTTCTTGGTTTTTTGGTTGGGCAAGTTATGAAAGCTTCTCGTGGCAAGGCTAACCCAAGCATGGCGCAAGAAATTCTTCGTAAAAAGCTACAGTGAAAACCTTTAGATATTTTAAAAAGATTCAAGGTGTATCTGCTTAGTTACAGTATTTTAAGTATTCTAACCTTAAGCTTTCTGTGTTAAAATTAAAGTGTAAAATTAGGGACCACAAGAAAGCATTGTATGAAACTATATACTAATGAAACTGTTTTTCGTGGTCATCCTGATAAGGTTTGTGATCAAATTAGTGACGCTCTCCTCGATGCCTTTTTACAAGATGATAAGCATTCTCGCTGTGGTATTGAAGTGATGGGTGGTAAAGGCAAAATTTTCATTACTGGCGAAGTCACCTCAAATAGCGAAGTTGGTGTTGAAAAAATAGTCAGGCGCGTGCTTAAAGATGTTGGTTATATCGATCAAGACGGGCGTGCGATCAACGTTGTCGAGTCTGGTGATCCAGCAGAAATTGAAGTCGTCAATAATTTAGGGAAACAAAGTCATGATATTGCACTGGGTACTAATGATGAAATTGGTGGTGCCGGTGATCAAGGTATGATGTTTGGTTTTGCCTGCAATGATACTCCAGAATATAAACCAGTCGCCATGCACTTGCTTCAGGAATTTTCTAGATTTTATGATAATCTTCGACAGAAAGACCAGAGATTTTTGCCAGACGGAAAAACTCAAATCACTGGCGTATATGATCGAAAGATGCATCTCAAGAAGATTAAAGATTGGACTATCAGCTATCAGAATACTGAAGAAGACCGAGCTACAACAGATAAGATTTTAATTGATCAAGCCAAAACTTTGGCTGAAAAATATGGACTAAAAGTTCAAAAATTTCTTATCAATCCAACTGGCAAATTTCTGATCGGCGGCTTTCAGGGAGACGCCGGTCTTACTGGCCGCAAAATAGTCGTCGATAGCTATCAATCATTCGCACCTGTTGGCGGCGGTGCCTTTTCCGGTAAAGATCCTTCTAAGGTAGATCGTTCTGGCGCCTACAAAGCTCGCGAAATTGCCATTCGCTATCTTAAAGAACGAAATCTAGCTCGTTGCGAAGTTCAACTTTCGTACGCCATTGGTATTGCTAAACCGCTTGCGATCTATATTTTAGGTGATGGTAAAAATATTGAACCGGAAAAATCTCTGTACGCTGAATGTACTCCGAAGCAAATGATCAAAGATTTAGGTTTATTAGATAAATGTTTCGAAGATACCGCCAAGTTTGGTCATTTCTAAAATACAACTTTATTTTTAACAGATAGCATGTTAAAATAGCACCAACGTCTTTTTGTCGTATTATATCCGGCAAAACACCGTAAGGAGACAATAATTATTAACTAAATAAGGAAATTCATGGCTACTGACAATCATGATTTATCAAAGCTTCGCAATATTGGTATCATTGCCCATATTGATGCAGGTAAGACTACTACCTCTGAGGCGATTCTTTACCGAACTGGGTTAAAACACAAAATCGACCTCGTTAAAGGTGATACTGGTGGTGCAACAACTGACTGGATGGAGCAGGAGAAGGAACGTGGTATTACTATTACTTCTGCCGCTGTTACTGCAACTTGGAAGGGTTATAAGATTAATATTATCGATACCCCTGGTCACATTGACTTTACTGCTGAAGTAGAGCGTTCACTTCGCGTCCTTGATGGCGCTATTACCGTTTTTGACGGCAAGATGGGTGTCGAGGCTCAGTCGGAGACTGTATGGCGACAAGCCACTAAATATGGTGTCCCTCGTATCTGTTTTATCAATAAAATTAATCAAATTGGTGGTGATTTTTATAAGTCTCTTGAATCTATTCATAAGCGTCTCTCAAAGAATGCGGTAGCTATTCATTTGCCAATTGGTTTTGAGAAGGACATTTGTGGCGTAGTTGATCTTATTGATATGAAGGCCTACACTTACAAAGAATATGCTGACCATTCTTTGACTGTTGGTGAAATTCCAGCTAATATGCTAGATAAGGCCAAAAAAGCACGTGCCATTCTTGTTGAGGAAGCCGTTTCTGCTGACGAAGATTTGATGAATAAGTATTTCACTCAGGGTGAAGAAGCTATTACTGAGGCTGAGCTTAAGGCTGCTCTTCGTAAGCGTGTACTTGATGGTGATTTCTTCCTTGTCACCGGCGGTGATGGTCGTGGTGTCATCGTTGAAAAAGTTCTTGACCTTTGCGTTGATTATCTCCCGTCTCCACTTGATCGTGATCTTGGTCAAACCGTCGGTACTGATCCAAAAACTGGTGATCATGTCGTCCGCAAAGCTGATGTCTCTCAGCCACTTACTGCTCTCGCCTTTAAGATCGCCTCTGATCCATTTGTCGGTAAATTAGTCTTCGTACGTGTCTATTCGGGCGTACTTAAGTCCGGATCTTATATCCTTAACGCCACCACTGGCAATAAGGAACGTGTTGGTCGTCTTGTTCGTATGTTTGCTGATAAGCGTGAAGAAATTACCGAAGTAGCCGCTGGTGATATCGCTGCTATTGTCGGCCTCAAAGAGACTACTACCGGTACTACTCTTTGTGATCCGGCTCATCCGATTCTCCTTGAGTCAATCGAATTCCCAGAGCCTCCAGTTTCTATCGCCGTTGAGCCAAAAACCAAGGCCGATCAGGAAAAAATGGGTCTTGGTCTCGCTAAGCTTGCGGAAGAAGATCCAACTTTCCGCGTTCATACTGATGAGGAAACCGGCCAAACCATTATCTCTGGCATGGGTGAGTTACATCTTGAGATCATTATCGATCGTTTAAAGCGTGAACATAACGTTGAGGCCAATACCGGTGCTCCTCAGGTTGCCTATCGTGAAACTATTCGTGGCACTAGTGAAGCTCAGGGTAAGCACATCAAGCAGTCTGGTGGTCGTGGCCAGTATGGTGATGTTTGGATTAAGTTTGAGCCAAATGAGCCAGGTAAGGGTTTTGAGTTTATTGATATGATCAAGGGTGGTGTGGTTCCTCAGGAATACCGCAAACCAGTCCAGCAGGGTGTCGAAGAAACCTTGAACGGCGGTGTTATTGCCGGTTATCCAGTTGTCGATATTAAAGCTACCCTTTATGATGGTTCTTATCACGATGTTGACTCTTCAGAGCTTGCTTTTAAGCTCGCTGGAAGCTTAGCAACCCGTGAAGGTATTAAGAAGGCAAAGCCTGTGCTTCTTGAGCCAGTAATGAAACTTGAGGTGACAACTCCAGAGGAATTCATGGGTGATGTGATCGGTGATATCAACTCTCGCCGTGGTCGCATTGACTCAATGGAAGATCTCCAAGGTGGTGCTAAATTAATCATTGCTTTTGCTCCTCTTGCCAACCTCTTTGGTTATACTTCAGATCTTCGTTCAATGAGTCAGGGTCGTGCCGCTTCCTCAATGGAGCTTGCTCAATATGAAGAAGTCCCACCTAACGTTGCACAAGAGATTATCGAAAAACGTAACAGTTCTAAATAACCTGAAAGTAAAAAAGAGACTAGTTCCGCTAGTTTCTTTTTTTCTAGAAAAGAAAGGAGTATAATAATACTAAGCATAATCAAGGAGTAGTTGTATGCAAACCACCTTTCTTTGGTTTAGGTCAAATGCTACAGGTCTATATTTTGATATCCTTGACAATATTGAGTTAATTATTTGCACCATGATAATTTTAACTACAATTATAACTTGTTTCCTATTACTGTTAGCCAATGAATTAAAGAAATTAATAAAAGAATTTCTACTAGGAGCCTCATCAATTGTATTACCGATAGCTTTGATCTATGACGTTCGTTATGTATTAATATCTCCAATGCGTGATGTAATTTGGTATCATATCACCCATGGGGCAGCAATAATAATTATTCCATGTCTCATCCCCATGATTGTCTTTTTTCCATATAGTATAGTTATGATAGTAATGGCCGTAAGAAAAATAATAAAAAAATACAAACATAGCAAAGCTTAGGGTATCATTTTACTCTTTACTTTAGCTAAGGTTTCGTCTAAAATATAAGATATAGACTTTTGGGCTGGTTAATATTAGTGCCTAAAAGAAATTAATATTAAAGGAGAAAAATTTAGAATGGCAAATTTCGACCGTTCCAAGCCACACATCAACGTTGGTACCATGGGTCACGTTGATCACGGTAAAACAACTCTTACTGCTGCTATTACAACAGTTCTAGCAAAGCGTCTTCCATCAGACGTAAACAAATCTGTCGCTTATGACCAGATTGACAACGCACCAGAAGAGAAAGCACGTGGTATCACTATCGCTACTTCTCACCAGGAGTATGAATCAGAGAAGCGTCACTATGCTCACGTTGATATGCCAGGCCACGCCGACTATATTAAAAACATGATCACCGGTGCAGCTCAGATTGATGGTGCTATCCTCGTAGTGGCTGCTAACGATGGTCCACTTCCACAGACTCGTGAACACGTTCTTCTTGCTCACCAGGTGAACGTACCAAAAATCATCGTCTTCCTCAACAAGATGGATCTTGCTGATCCTGAACTCGTTGAACTAGTTGAGATGGACGTTCGTGAACTTCTTAACAAATATGGTTTCGATGGTTATAATGCTCCAATTATCAAAGGTTCTGCTCTTAAGGCTCTCGAAGGTGACACTGAAATGGAAGATCGTATCATGGATCTTGTTCACGCTATGGATGAATACTTTGATATTCCTGAGCATGATCTTGACAAACCATTCCTTATGCCAATTGAGGACGTCTTCTCTATTAAGGGTCGTGGTACCGTCGCTACCGGTCGTATTGAACAGGGTGTCGTCAAGATTAACGACGAAGTTGAAATCGTTGGTCTCCGTGCCACCCAGAAATCAGTTGTTACTGGTATTGAAGCTTTCCATAAAACCCTTAACGAAGGTGAAGCTGGTGATAATGCAGGTCTCTTGCTTCGTGGTATTGAGCGTGATCAAATCGAACGTGGTCAAGTTATTGCTAAACCAGGTTCAATTACCCCACACACTGAATTTGAGGCCCAGGTTTATATCCTTAAGAAAGAAGAAGGTGGACGCCACACTCCATTCTCAAAGGGTTACAAGCCACAGTTCTACTTCCGTACTACCGATGTTACTGGTGAAGTTGAACTTCCAGCTGACAAAGAAATCGTTATGCCTGGTGACACCATCACCTTTACTGTTAAGCTCTTAGCTCCAATTGCTATGAATAACAATGACCGTTTCGCTATCCGTGAAGGTGGTCGTACTGTCGGTTCTGGTGTTGTTACCAAGATCGTAAAATAATTAGGTAATCCTAGTTTGAAAATTGGACTGTCTTAGCAGTCCAATTTTTCTCTCTTGACTCATTAAGAAAATTATATTATTATACAAACACATAATTTAATTGAGCTCTAAAAACTCATCGACATACTGTCTAGGTATATCTGAAGTTATAGGGCTAGAAGGAATAACATGGTTGAAACCAAAAATGAAGGTCTCAAGATCCGTATTCGTCTTAAGGCCTATGATCATCGTGTGATCGATCAAAGCGCAAAACAAATTGTCGATACTGCTATCCGTACCGGCGCTAATGTTTCAGGTCCAGTACCTCTACCAACCAAACGTAGCACTTTTACTGTTGTCAAATCTCCACACGTCTACAAGACTGGTGGTGAAGCTTTTGAGATGAAGGTCCACAAGCGCTTAATCGATATCACAAGCGCTACTCCAAAAACTATTGATGCTTTGCAGAATTTGTCTCTGCCGGCTGGTGTTGATGCAGAAATCAAAATGTAGCAGTAAATCGTAAAAAGTAGCACCAAGGGTGCTATTTTTTATCAAAAAATCAAAAAATCTAGTATACTATAACTATGAAAAGTGGTGGAGCTAAAAATAAAAAAATCCTTAGTCTACTACTTATTGGCGCCTATCTTATTCTAAATATTTGGATGTTTCAGGATATTATGCATCGTGAAACTATTGTGTCAAAAAATGCCAATGTCCTAGTTATGGGCACTAATGCCACTTTTAAGCCCTTTGAGTACAAAGACGGAGATAAGGTGGTTGGGTTTGATGTTGATCTTGCTGAAGAAATTGCGAAGAGTCTAGGTGCTGAACTTAAAATCGAGGATATGTCGTTCGATGGGCTATTGCCAGCCCTTGAAAGTGGTCAAATTGATCTTGCGGTGGCTGGAATGTCTGTCACTGAGGATCGTGCCAAAAACGCCTTCTTTTCTGATTCCTATTATGTTGCTTCTCAGCAAATTGTATTGCGATCCGATAGCAGTATTCGTAATAAATATGAATTAGTAAATAAAACCATTGGCGTTCAGCTAGGAACGACTGGTGATCTCATGGCAAGACAGATTAAAGGTGCAAAAGTGGTTCAATTTCCCGCTGCCCCAAATGTCTTACAAGAGCTTACTACCGGACGTATCGATGCCGCAATTCTTGATAATGCTCCGGCCGCTCAGTATGTTGCTGCCTTTTCTAATTTAAAAATTCTTGACTTACCACTCAGCCGCGAGTCCTACGCAATTGCTATAAAAAAAGGAAATCAGAAACTCTTAGATCAGGTCAATCAGGTGATCTCAGAGATGAAAGAAGATGGTAGAATGCGTAAAATTCTCATGAAACATTTTGGCACAGAAAAGGGGCAACTGTAATGAACTTTTTTGAAGTAATTTTTGGTAATGGACGTTGGATCTATCTATGGCATGGTTTTGAGGTGACCATCGTTTTGACGACCATCTCCGTATTAGCCGGGCTTATCCTCGGTCTCGTTTTGGCTCTCATGCGTACTTCAATTGCGATGCCATTCAAATTTCTCAGTAAAGTGTCGTTTTTACGTAAAACTAAAATAATTCAATATTTAAGCAGTTTTAATCCATTGCAGACTTTTGCTAGATTATATATTAGTCTCATTCGAGGTACTCCGGTTCTGGTACAATTACTGATTATGTATTATGTAATATTCGGATCAATGCGCACTATGCCAAAATTGATAATCGCAGCAATTGCTTTTGCTATGAATAGTGCCGCATATATTGCTGAAAACATCCGAGGTGGTATTGAAAGTGTTGATAAAGGACAACTTGAAGCGGCGCGTTCACTTGGCTTTTCTCATACTAAATCAATGGTTTATGTTGTTTTGCCTCAAGCTTTGAAAAGTTCCATGCCAGGTTTAATTGGCGAAGGTATTGCAATGTTTAAGGAAACTTCAATTGTGGGATGGATTGGACTCAGCGATATTATGCGCGGAGCTGACGACATAAGATCCTTGACTGCTACTGCCTTTCAGTCTCTTGTGGCTGCCGCAATCATCTACCTAGCAATAACCGCCATCTTTTCTAAAGTTATGTTTACTCTAGAGAAGAAAATAAATAATCAAGAGGAGCAGTAATGTCTATTGTTGCTAAAAATATTCATAAAACATTTGATGATGTAAAAGTTCTAAAAGGCATTAATCTTACGATAGAGGATGGAGAAGTTGTAGTCTTGGTCGGCTCAAGTGGGTCTGGTAAATCAACTTTTTTAAGATGTTTAAATCTCCTTACACGGCCGACTTCGGGCCAAGTCTTCATTGATGGACTCGACATCACTGAGCCCGGTGTAAATCTTAATCAAATTCGTCAAAAAGTTGGTATGGTTTTTCAAAACTTCAATTTATTCGATAATTTCTCAGTCATCGAGAATATTAAATTGGGGCCTAAAAAAATACTTCACCAAAAGGAAAATGAGGCTGATAAGGAAGCGAGAAGACTTTTGAAAATGGTTGGACTTTTGAACAAGGCTGATGCCTCTCCACATAATTTATCTGGTGGGCAAAAACAGCGTATTGCAATTGCGCGTGCACTTGCTATGCATCCAGAGGTCATTCTTTTTGATGAGCCGACTTCTGCTCTTGATCCCGAAATGATTGGTGAAGTGCTTGATGTAATACGAAATCTAGCTAAAGAAGGCTTAACTATGGTTATTGTAACTCATGAAATGAGTTTTGCTAGAGAAGTTGGCACTAGAATGATTTTTCTTGATCACGGTAAGATTATCGAAGATGGCACTCCAAAACAGGTTATGGATCATCCAAAAACTGAGCGTGCGGCAAGATTCTTCTCTTCAATTCGTAAATAAAACCTCCTAGTTTTTGCCAAGATTATCCTCTTTATGTTAAAATTACGATATGACTCCAGTGATGAAATTTAAGAAAAAGTTCTATTTTCTCGTTGCTTCTTACTTCCGATTCTTCGCTAACATTTCTTTTCGTCGTTGGCAACCTCGAGTGATCGCTATCACTGGTTCAGTTGGTAAAACTACGATGCTTAATCTGGTTGAATGTGTTCTTAAAGAACGTGCTCATTATTCTCATGATGCTAATTCTGCTTATGGTATTGCTTTTGACATTCTAAATTTACGTGGAGTGACAGGTTCAAAACTAAAATGGTTGTATCTTTTTCTGGCCGCGCCGATTAAATCTGTATTTTATACTCATAAAGAAGAGTTTTATGTAGTAGAGATCGATGGTGAAAGACCTCACGAAACTGAATTCCTTGCTTCTTGGCTTAGACCAGAAGTGACACTCTGGATTTCACTTGGTTTATCCCATGCCGTACAATTTGAACAGCAAGTGAAAGACGGTCTCTTTGAAAATCTCGATAAGGCCATCACCCATGAATTTGCCATGCTCCCAGAATATACACAAAAACTTGTCATTATCGATGGCGATGTTGAACTTATGGTGCGAGCTCTTGAAAGTATTAAACAAAAAGGCCTAACCGACGCCAACGTGGTTAAATGCTCAAAACAAGCTCTTACCGCTTACCAAGTCATGCCCGACCAAACCAATTTTAAGATTAAACTCTCTGAGGACACATCTCCACGCGAATATATTTTTAATCGTCCTCTTTCAAAAGACCTCACTATCCAACTAGTGATGTTAGAAAATCTGGCAAAATACTTAAAAATCAAGCCCTGTTCCGATCTCTCTGACTTTAGACTTGCTCCGGGTCGCAACTCATATTTTGATGGTCAAAACGGTATCAAAATTATCGATAGTAGCTATAATGCACATTTAATCTCTGTCAAGTCAATTCTTGAAATGTTTAAGTCTATGAAAGTTGACCATAAATGGCTAGTGATTGGTGATATCGTCGATCAGGGAAGTATTGAAGGCCAAGAGCATGCAAAATTAGCCGATGAAATTGTTAAGGTAAAACCCGAGAAAGTTATTTTAATTGGCCGCCGTACAAAAAAATATACTGCACCTCTCCTAAAAAAGGCTAAAATTGATGCTTACACAACTACCGATCCGCGTGAAGCACTGAAATACTTAGAAAAGCATCTCATAGGCTCCGAGACAATCCTTTTTAAGGGTTCTCAGTATTTAGAGTGGATTATTGAGAAACTTCTTAAAAATCCTGATGATGTCAAGAAGTTGCCAAGACGCGAGAAAGCAGCAATTAAGCGGCGACAGAAACGAGGTTTATATTAATGAAAACTCTTTATATTATTCATGGCTGGACCTACACCGTAGAGCCTTGGAATAGAACTATTAAAATTCTCAACGATAAATACCAAATTAAGGTGGAAATGCTACATGTTCCGGGCCTCACTGACCCAAGTAAGAAAGTCTGGACAATTGATGAGTATGTCAAATGGGCTGATTCGTTGCTTCCGGAAGATGCGATCGTCTTAGGCCATAGCAACGGTGGCCGAATCCTTCTGAATTTACTTTCGAGACAACCAGATCGAGTCTCTCATCTCATTCTTCTGGATGCTGCCGGGGTATATGAACCATCAAAAAAACGAGACATTCTAAGAAAACTTAGCCAAATTCTTGCTCCACTCAGGCGGGTAAAAATTCTGCGTAAAATAATTCATAAAATGATTGGTGCCGGAGATTATGATAAAGCTCCAGAAAATATGAAGAAGACTTTAACTAATATGCTAGACTCTGATCGTAATCTTGATATTTCAAAAGTTAAAGTAAAAACGGACATTTTATGGGGGGAAATGGACAAAATTACTCCCCCACGTCAGGCAAAGAAGATGCATCAATTAATCAAGAAAAGCCGGCTTAAACTGTTTCCAAATTGGACACATGCACCATATATCGTTGATCCTGAAGGACTAGCTAAGACTATAAGCATTATTATGGGGATAAAATAATGAAACACTTTTTTCTAGGACGAGCGGCTAGATTTAAGATTAAACAAACTTTTCGTTTCTTGTTTACTTTTGGTAGTAAAAAAGATTTTAACAATCTAAAACAATACTTAGCCGATCAGTATCAAGTAGCAAATAATAACGTCTATCTTTTTCACTCTGGTCGCACCGCACTTTCATTATGTTTATTATCTCAAATTCCAGCTGAAGAAAAACAAATAGTAAACAATAATCTAAAATTGACATCAAAAACTGACAATCGTCCTGCTGTTGCTATTACGGCATTAACATGCTATGCCGTAGTTCAGGCAGTTAAAACTGCTGGCTATCAGCCAATATATCTAGATATTGATCCTACTACCTTACATTTTAATGCAGAAAAATTAGAGTCTGCGATTAAAAACAACCCAAATATTAAAGCTGTGATTGTTCAGAATAATCTTGGCTTAGCTTCTGATCTATCTAATATTGAAATAGTAGCAAGAAAACATAAACTTTTTCTAATTGAAGATCTTGCACATTCTTATGGCATTAAATATCCGGATGGTCGCACTGCTGGTAATGTTGGCGATGCAGTTGTGCTTTCATTCGGTAAGGGTAAGTCAATTGATGCAAGTTCTGGTGGCGCATTAATTATGCGCAGTGAATCCAAAAATCGACTACTCAAAGATATTCATATCGCGGCTCGTGCTCCAAAAATAAGTGATTCTTTACGTGACCGCCTTTATCCATTGTTTGGACTTTTATCTCGTGGTCTTTCATACCTATCCTTTGGACGTATTAATCTTGGGCAGTGTTTTTTAGCACTTCTTCTTAAACTAAAGTTTATCCAACGATCTGCAGATGCTGAACTTGATTTTAAGAGACGACTTAGTTATTGGCAGTCCAAATATGTTCTAGGTTTGATCCAGCATAATCAACAAGAATATTCTGTTTTGCGCTATCCAATATTAGTCGAAAAACGCACAAAGGTCTTACATGAGTTTAAAAAGATAGGCTGTTTCTTTGATGAAATATGGTATGACACACCAGTTGCTCCCCGTCGATATTATTCGCAATCAGGCTTTAATGAAAAGTCTTGTCCGGTTGCCGTTTTGGTTGCAAAACATCTTGTCAATTTACCCACGCATTATTCGTTCTTAGAGTTATCACGTGCCTGGCAAATCGCCTCATCAAACCAGGTAGAAATTAGATTTAATAAAAATGGTATGCCTGAAGTATCTGAAATATTATCTAAATCTAATCTGAAATTGAAAACACAGTATTTAAAAAATAGGAAACCCCTATCGGCCAAGGAGTGGGCTGAGCAGGTACGAACTTATGAACTGTCAAATTTCCTTCAATCTCCAAGATGGCAAAAATATAACGAAATTCTTGGACGCCGTGTTATTTTACGTCAATTTGAAAAAAATATTATTGTACTTATGGTTATTAAAGATGCTAAACGTGGTCGCTTTTTAGAGATTCCAAATGGCCCTCTAATCGATTGGCAGAATCCTGCAATTATCTCTCAGGTATTCTCAGAAATTTATAAAATAGCTAAACAAAATAAATGTGCTTTTATTCGTTTTCGACCTGCACTTGCAGATTCGTGTCAAAACCGTACCGTCCTCAAGCATCTCGGTTCGATTAAAGCCTCGTTCCATCTTGGTGCAGAACATACAGTTATGATAGATCTCTCTAAAACAGAGGATGAGTTGTTGTCTAGTTTTCGTCGTCAAACGCGCTATGAAGTGAGGCGCGCAGATAAGCTAAAAATTACAGTCGAAGATTGCTCAAATAATCCAAATATTCTTGAAGAATTTCACCAAATACAATTAGATACAGCAAGACGCCAAAACTTTATCCCACCCTCAAAAAAAGAGCTGGAAGCATTGAAGCAAAGTTTCGGTGATGATTTGAAAATTTACGTCGCCTTTGATGAGTCGCATCAGCCAATCGCTTACGGATTGATATTAATTGATGGTATTGAAGCAGAGTACTATGAAGCAGCTAGTACTCTGCTCAATCGCAAATTACCTGGTGCCTATGCCCTGCAGTGGAAAATTATGCGCGATCTCAAAAATCTAGGGATGAAACGATATAATCTTTGGGGCATTGCGCCAGAAGGCCAGACCCATCATCGCTACTCCGGTGTGACCACCTTTAAGACGGGTTTTTCGGAAAAAAGGTTCACCTATGTTGAAGCTCAAGATATTCCTGTTAGTCGATTACGCTACCTGCTAAATCGCTTAGTTGAAACCATTCGTAAAAAACGTCGTCATCTGTAGAGGGAATATAAGATAAAATGAAAAATACATCAAGAGAAAACAATTTTCAAATCGAAGAATGTCAATCAAAAGAGGAATGGGATGATTTTATCACCAGTTTTAAGCAAGCAAATTTTCTTCAGTCTTGGGATTTTTATGAATTTTACAAAAATATAAAACATCAAGTAGTCCGACGCGTCATTAAAAGCAATGGAAAAATCGTTGCTGCTTACGCTGGCGAAGTCGAACCAGCTAGACGTGGTCGCCATCTTGCTATTGCCGGTGGTCCCATTCTAGATTGGACTAATGACATTCTCGTTGGAACAGTTTTTAAGGATATGATAAGTGTCGCAAAAAAAATGCAATGTATTTTTGTTCGAGTTCGTCCGCAAATAGAGAATACTTCAGAGTCAGCAAAAATTTTCCAAAAATATCATTTCAAACGAGCGCCAATGTACCTTTCTGTCGAATTTGCTGGCGTGCTTGATTTGACAAAAACAGAAGATGAAATCCTAGCTGGCATGCGTCAGCGCTTAAGACGAGCTCTAAGAAAGGCTGAAAAAAATCAAATTAAAATTGAAACCACCACCGACCCTGCTGCAATTAAGGAATTTTATCAGATAGAATTACAGACCGCGAAGCGCCATGACTTTTATGCTTTTTCTGAAAACTTTCTCACTAAACAATTTGAAACTTTTGCTAAAAACCAAGAGGCTGTACTCTATATCGCCAAAAAAGATGGTAAAATTCTGGCCGAAAACTTTATGATTTTCTACGGCAGTGAAGCATCCTATCATTATGGAGTATCTTCTGAACTGGGCACTAAATATTCAGGAGCGCCTTTGCTTCATATGCAAGCGATGCGAGATGCAAGGCAGCGTGGTATTACTCGCTATAATTTCTGGGGCATTGTTGATGAAAATGACACTAAACATCGTTTTTATGGCGTATCAGTTTTTAAACGTGGTTTTGGTGTTGAAGAATTAAAATATTTACCAGCCCATGATCTTATTCTTAATAAAGTTGAATATTATTTAAAAACCTATCCTATAGAGACTATTCGTCGTAAAATTCGCCACGTCTAAACTTATTATCACTAGTTCTAAAGACTCAGCGATCAAGCTATTAATTTACAGAAAATTGTAGTATAATCATAAGTAATATGGCAGAAAATATTGGTCGACCCGATGAGAATACTTTTGGTAACCAGTCATTTTCTGATAACTCAAACAATAACCTAAAAGCATCTCGAGATAACAGTAATGATGCCTGGGGAAATAATCAAGCCAAAAAAATAGCTGATCAAAAATCTGCCCAAGATATAGCTAGAAATGCAGAGGAATCTGCTGTTGAAAATTCTAATAATTCTCAAGATGCAAGGCTTGCTGAAAGCTCCCCAGAACAAGTAAGCGAAGATGGATCTTTTTATAAAAAAAATGATAAAAAAAGTAAAAAAGCAAAGATAGATCGAGCTAAAAAATTTGCTCCACTCGGCGCCATCCTAGGTATTCTTATCGCAATGATGGCGACATTTTCTGGTGCCACTAGTCTTTCATCTTTTGCTCTTGTTGCCAATGGTTTGGAGCAATTTAATGTACTTCGTGATAGTATGAATACTCGTTCGTCCTATCTTATGCCGAGAATGATTCGTGGTGGGTTGAATTCAAAAATCACTACAAAAGGCATTTTTAGCGGTGGAGCGGAAAAATTCAAGATCTCAAGTTCGATGTCGAAAAAGCTCGCCAGTAATGGTATTAAGTATCTTGAAACAACTGGCACTGACGGTAAACCCCTCAACGTTTTGGTTTATAATGACGGTCCGGATGGTAAGCCAATGGCTGTAGCTGCCTACAAAGAAGACGCCGCCAGAATCCCAGACACGCTAGAGTTTTCAACCAATAAAATTGATGCTGATGGAGTTTCAACTCCTGTAACGACAAAGGTTGAAGTTGATTCAAATAATAAAATTGGCTTTAAGCAGGCATTAGATGTAAGCGATAGTTTCTTTAAAGCTGAAGAAAAATCCACTCGCACCTTGAAAGGACATGTTGCAGGTTGGTTCGATTCGATTGCAGATAAGGTTGATACAATGCTTAATAACGGTGGTCGAAATCGTCAAGCTAATACTAAAAAAGATGCCTCTGATGAAGAGATTCAACAAAATGCTGAAAAAGATGGCTTAAAAGAAGAAGCAGAAGATTCTAAAGGAAATATTGACGTTGATGATTCAGATGCAGACGCTGAAGAGCCTAATCGTGTTTCTGCCGATGATGGTTCTAGTGCACTTACTAAAGGTATGGACACTCCTGAAGTTGAAAGCGCCCTAAAGACTCGCGCTAAAAAAGCTGCTGCAACCATTGGTAGTGCTGCAGCCATTACTGCCGGTATTGGCTATACTTGCACTGTTCTAAAAGTAATCAATACAATCTCTCAGACTGTCGGTGCGCTTATGCGATCAAGGATCTTGAATTATGTCACTGGTTACACTGAGGCTGTTCATAAAACTAAGGCTGGTGATGGTTCGAATGAATTACATTTTTATAATAAAGGATTGAATACTGACGGCCCCACAAGAGATATGAGTGGCAAGATCATCCCTGGAAAAGAATCTAGCTCTGCTATGAAAAGTACTGCTATTAGTCAATTCTTCAGCAATGGTCAAGTTAAGGTAAAATCTTCTGATCCGGTGGCTAGAAAATTTAACTCCGAAAGTGCTATGCAACAAGCAATCTTTCATAGTGATGAAATTCAATCTAGCGACATTAATCAAGTACCGATGACACTGGGAAAAATGCTTGGTGAAGCCGCAGGTAGTTTAAATACCTATAAAGGTTGTATTTCTATGCAAATGACTGGAAATGTACTGGGAGTTTTTTCTGAAATCGCCGAAATTGTCGCAGCCGTACCTAGCTTTGGTATTTCGTTTATTATTGGTGAAATGGGAAAAATGCTGATGAAGAAAGCTCTTATGGTTGCCGTTGTTGCTTCGGTTGGCGTGCTTATTTCCATGGTTGCTCCCGTTATTGCTAGGTCTTTAGGTAAAAGTCTAGTTAGTAATATGGTAGGCGAGGACGCTGGCTATGCAATCAATAGTGGTTTTAATATGTATACTGGTATGCAACAGAGGATTAGTTCTGGCTTACCGGCCACAAAGAAAACCCTAATTGCTCAGTATCACGAAAAACAGAACATTATTGCCTCAGAAGCTCGCTATGCTAGGCAGACAAAGAGTCCTCTGGATCCATCTTCTCCGCACACTTTCATGGGTAGTTTAATGAATTCTGTAATCCCGATTGCCAACACTATGTCCTCGCCGATGTTAACTTTTTCCAAGATTAATAACGTTGTTGGATCTTCTATCTCAAAATTATTGCCAACCGCTGCCGCTGATGACATCAATCAAATCAAAACTTCAATTAATGATAACTGTCCTTCAGGTAGAGCATTTGATGATCCTCTAGCCATGGATGCCTTTTGTAATAATTATATTACCACCGATTATTCCACTATTAAAACTCCACCAGATGAAGTATTTGATCAGGTTGGGGCTGAGAATTTTAATCTAGATAAGATAGACGAAAATGTTAATAATGGTAATCCAGAGATCAAAGATAAGTCTGAACTTGCTAAATGGACACTATCCTGCGCCGTTCGCGAATCACATTACGGCGTGGCCGATAGCAATATCTCAGAAGCAATTAGTGGTTCCGCTGGTGTTGGTGCAGGCGTGATAAAGGCGTATACGGGGGCTGCCATTGGTGCTGTTCCGGTAATCGGAGGTGTTATTCAGGGTGTATATGACGGAAAAGAGGCTTCTAATATTGGTTGGACCACCGGTGAAAACTGTGTTAAGGAAAAATATAAATATTTCTCGCGTTATTCTGAGGATCAGCGGGTCTTGGAATCTGCCGGCCTTATCGAACAATCGGCTATCACAGGCTTTCTAGATCGATACTACGCTAAAAACCCACTTGATCATTCAGATTCTGGGATTGTTGCTCGCTATACTGGCATGACTAAGGATCAGGCAGAAATTGCGCTTGGACTTATGGAGTATAATGCCTATCTCGCCACCTATCATCCAAAAGAGAAGGGTCCAGAAAAGCCAGTAAGAAGTGAAAATTATCAGTACGAAAATACAACCGTGATTGCAGAAATTGTTCCAAACGCTCTCATTCATCTCACGAAAAGTTTCGATAGTCAGAGATTAGCTGTAGCTACAGCATAATGTAACACATAAAAATTGTCTCAAAGTGTGCTAAAATAACCATAAGAATTATAATCAAGGAGTATTATGTCTACAAAACTTAAATATATCGATAGCCACTGGGGTATCTTCGCCCTGCAGGGTATAGTGGCACTGTTATTTGGTTGGTTTGCTCTATTTACTGGTTCTAGTGATATCCAAACCCTCGTTATTGTTGTAGGCAGCGTCCTTTTATCTTTAGGTATTATCGAATTACTTAATCTTCTAGCGAGAACTCGTACTAAAAATACCTGGGGAGTCTCTCTATTCATGGCTATCCTCGAAGTTACGGCTGGTCTTTCACTCCTCTTTACTTATGAACAGAATGTCGCTTGGCATCTAATTGTTATTGCATCTTATACCATTACGCGTGGTATTTTTGAAATTATCCTAGGCTTAAAAGCCGTCGACGATCTAACCGACAAATTTATCTGGATTTTAGCTGGTGCTTGTGGTTGTATTATGGGAGCAGTAATTCTCAATACTGGGCATCTTGGCACCACTCCGTTTATTAAGTATTTTGGTTCATATATGATGATTTTTGGTATTGTTAACTTGATTTATGCTGTGCATAATAAGGAACAGGCTAAAGACTATCGCTCTGAAAAACTTGCTATAAAAAAGCAGTCTGTAAAAGCGCAATCTAGTAACAAAATTACCGAACTTAAAAATAAAGCAAAAATTACCAAAAAAGTATCAACAAAAAATAGCAAAAAGTCTGCAAAATAGACTTAAGGCAGTTATAAATACATTAATATTTTTCCAGAACTAGTGTAGCTAATAAAAATATGTTATAATTAAGTCTCAAGGAGAAAATATGAAGTACAAAATGCCAACCAAGGCTATCATTACTGATGCTGGTTTTGCTAGCCGCTTTTTGCCAATCACCAAGACTATTCCAAAAGCTATGTTGCCATTAGGTAATCGCCCAATTATGCAATTTGTAGTGGATGAATGTGTCGAAGCTGGTATCACAGAGATTATTATTGTTGCTACTCCTGAGGGGAAGCCGATTTATGAAGATTATTTTAATAACGCAGTTAATCACATTCGTAAACAGCTTATCTCCCAGGGGAAAATAGATCGTTATGCTCCGATTCAAAAGATTTTAGATTATCCTAAAATCACGGTTATTGAACAAGATCAGTCATACCCTTACGGAAACGGTTCTCCAATTGCTTCTGCTCGTAAATTTATTCGAGATGATGAAGCTTTCATTGTTGCTTATTCTGATGATGTAGTTTTTGGTGCCTCAGATATTAAAACACTTAAGGAATCTTTTGAAAGGCATCAAGATGCACAGGCAATTGTTATTGCTCAGGAAATGCCAAAGGAAGTCTTGAATAAATATGGCATTATTCGCATGCAGGATGAGGTTAAAATGACCCTCCACGATATTGTCGAAAAGCCAAAAATCGAGGATGCTCCTTCAAACCTTACTTCCTACGGTCGTTATTTGTTGACTCCAGATGTTTTTCAATATCTTGATCCAAAAAATACCGGTCTTGACGGCGAGCTTTGGACGGTTGATGCAATCACTAAGATGGTTGACGATGGAAATGTCTATGTAGAAAAAACTCAAGGTTGCTGGATGACTACCGGTGATCCGAAGAATTATAGTCTAGCAAGTCTTTACTATGCTATCAAATATGAAAAATATGGTCAGGATCTAGTTGATTTCCTCAAATAATTCATGAAAAATACTAGCAAAAAGACACCACATGGTGTCTTTTTTGTTGTGAAGTTTGGCTAAATGTAATACAATATAAGCGTAAAGGTTATGTGAAATGGAGTCATAATGAATCTAGCTGAATGGATCTTAGTAATGTTTTTATCAATTGCTCTATTGATTTTTTTGATTGTTGGTATTATTTTCCTAGTGAAGTTTACTAGTTTATTGTCTGAAATCGAAATTATGGTGCAAACCGGCCAGTCTATTTTTGACAAGGCTGATGATGTCGCTGATAATATCAAAGATTTAACCTCCGTTGGACCTCTCGCAAAGGGTTTTGTCAAAGAGTATATCGGAAGAAAGCTATTTGGTCTTTTACGAGTTGATCGTAAACCTAAAAAATCAGTTTTTGATGAATTTGAAGAAGAGGAAGAGTTAAAACGACCAGCAAGATCTACTAAGGCTTCGATAAAAAAGACCAGAACTAAATCAAGAACTTAGCCTCTATACTGTTTGTTAAAAATCATCTATAATTAATCTACTAAACAGGAGTACAAATATGAAAAAAGATAATAATAAATTCTTCTTAGGTGTAGTCCTAGGTGCTGCCGTTGGTGTTCTTGCAGGAATTCTAACTGCTCCAAAATCAGGTAAAGAAACCCGTCAGGATCTAAAAGAGCAGGGTAAAAAAGCTTTTAACGAAACCAAAAAAACAGGTCAAAAACTTTATCAAGATACTAAAACTAGTGGACAGAAGTTAATTGATAAGTTCTTCAACAAAAAAGGAGAAACTGAGGAGAAAGATCTAGGTGTAGTTGAAGAAGTTACTGAAACGATTGAAGACCAAATAAACGAATAAAAACTAAATAAATTTTAGAAACTTTTTGTTGGTAATTACTAACAGTAATTTTAATGGGTAAAATGGATAATTAGTATATGTCAAGTGAGGTAGATACAAAAAAGGAGAAAAAAAGTCAGGAGGAATCATACCATGATTTTTGCTGTAAGCTTGACGACCCAAGCCACAAGATTGAACCTAGTGATTTTGTTCATCTCCATAATCATACCCACTATAGTTTACTAGACGGTCTCACCAAGGTGCCAGATTTGATCGGTTATGTCAAAGAGCAGGGTATGCAAGCTGTTGCTGTTACCGATCATGGAACGATGTCGAGTTTAATTGAGCTCTATAAGGAAGCTAAGGCTGCTGACATCAAGCCAATTCTTGGTCTTGAAGCCTATGTAGCGGCTCGCTCTCGTCTTGACCGTGATCCAGCTTACGATAAAGTACGATATCATATTACACTTCTTTCCATGAATGATCAGGGGTTCGAGAATCTCTGCCGGCTTGCTACGGAGGCTGAAGTTAACGGAAAATACTATAAGCCGCGTATTGACCATGAAATCATGGAAAAATATAATGAGGGAATTATCTGTCTCTCAGGTTGTGCCAGCTCCGAAATTTCAGTTAGACTAAAGAATGGCGATATGGAGGGTGCCGAAAAATTAGTTGAGTGGTACAGCAAAGTATATAAAGATCGCTTTTATCTTGAGATGCAGGATCATGGCCATCCAGATTCCCCGACCCATTGGGATGTCCAAAATCGGATAAACCAAGGCTTACAGGAAATTGCAAAGAAGACTGGTTTGCCACTTGTTGTGACTTGCGACGGTCATTATCTAAAGCATGAAGACCAGGATGCTCACGAAATTCTCCTCTGTATTGGTACAGCAGCTAATCTATCTGACCCTAATCGTATGACCTTGAAAGACTTTCAGCTACACGTTATCCCTCCGCAGGAAATTATTGATCGTTGGAGTAAAGATTTTCCTGACGCCATTAAAAACACTAGAAAAATTGCCGAACGTTGTAATACCGAAATTCAATTAGGTCGCATTTTGATCCCAAAATTTCCCGTTCCAGACGGTGATTCTGAAAAAAGCTACCTCGATAAATTAGTTTTTCGAGGGCTCGCCTTTCGTTATGGTGGAGTCACGCAAAAAGAAGCGGAGAAACTTTCAATTGAAGAGTGTCGTCATCTTCTCTCTGAGAAAATCCTTGAACGTATCGACTATGAGTTATCTGTTGTTGATAAAATGGGATACAACGGCTATTTCTTGATCGTTCAAGACTTTATCATGTGGGGTAAGACTCGCCGTATTATTTACGGGCCCGGTCGTGGTTCCGCTGCCGGTTCCATTCTTGCTTACGCTCTCCGTATTACTGAGCTTGATCCAATGAAATACGATCTACTTTTTGAGCGTTTCTTAAATCCAGACCGTATCTCCATGCCGGATATTGATACTGATATCCAAGATACTCGTCGCGATGAAGTAATTGACTACTGTACTGACAAGTATGGCAAAGCCCGTGTTGCCAATATTGTTACTTTTGGTAAGATGATGGCAAAAAACGCCGTTCGTGATGTGGCCCGGGTCTTGGAAGTACCTTATACTGAAGCCGATCGTATCGCTAAACTTGTTCCTGATCCCATCCAGGGCCATCACGTCAAGCTTACTGATGCTATTGTTAATACCCCAGACCTCAAGCATGAATATGAACATAATCCCGTAGCGAAACAGGTTATTGATTATGCTTCTAAACTTGAAGGGACGATCCGTTCGCACGGTGTTCATGCCTGTGGTATCGTGATCGCGCCTGATGATTTAGTTAAGTTCCTTCCTCTTGAGGTCTCTGCCAAAGGTCCACTCGCCACTCAGTATCCTTCCACCCAGGTTGAGGAATTAGGGCTTCTTAAAATGGACTTTTTGGGTCTTTCTAACCTTTCAGTGATTAACAACGCTTTACGTATGATCCGCAAAGTCTATCATGACGATATTGACCTTTATAATGTTCCGCTTGATGATCCGCTAGCTTATCAACTTCTTCAAAATGCCGAAACTACTGGTGTCTTCCAGCTTGAATCTGCAGGTATGAAACGTTATTTAAAAGACCTTAAGGCTTCTAGCTTCGAAGATATCATCGCTATGGTTGCTTTGTATCGTCCAGGTCCAATGCAGTTTATTGATTCATTTATTCGTCGTAAGCATGGTGAGGAGCCTATTACATATCTCCACCCAGGCCTAGAAAATGCCCTAAAATCCACCTATGGCATTTTGATTTACCAAGAGCAGTTCATGCAGATCTCTAAGGAGTGGTGTGGATTCACCGGTGGTCAGGCGGATACTTTGCGTAAGGCTGTTGGTAAAAAGAAAGTAGCTTTGATGAATAAGGTTAAGCCAGAATTTATCAAGGGTGCTCAGGAGGTCGGTGGCGCAACAGAAGAACAAGCTGAAACTTTCTGGAATCAGCTTCTTGAATTCGCAAATTACTGTTTCAATAAGTCTCACGCCGCGTGTTATGGTCTAGTCGCTTATTGGACCGCCTATCTCAAAGCTCATTACCCAGATGCTTTTATGGCTGCTCTCATGACTTCGGATATGCGTTGGACGGATCGTCTCGCTATCGAAATTGCCGAATGTAAAAGATTAGGAATCAAAGTACTTGGGCCTGACATTAATCAGTCTTATGCTGACTTTGGTATTGTGGGTGGAGAAAAAACTATTCGTTTTGGTCTTGCAGCCATTAAAAGTATGGGAAAAGCCTTAATTGAAGAAATTGTAATTCCAGAACGCGACAAAAATGGCCCCTTTAAATCCGTTTGTGATTTTGCTTCACGTGTTGATAATACTAAATTCAATAAAAAATCATGGGAATCTGCAATTAAAACTGGTGCTTTTGATCGTTTTGCGTCGCGTACCGACCTACTCTTCAATCTAGAAGAAATCCAAGCTTATGGTAGTAAAGTCCAGAAAGATCGTGCTTCTGGTCAAACCGATCTCTTCGGTTTAATGGGTGATGCTGGGGCAATCCCTGAACCAGCTATTCAAGAGTCGCCAACAAAAGTTTCGGATAAAGAACAACTGCTTTGGGAGCGTGATCTTATGGGACTCTACCTCTCTGCTCATCCACTTGATAAATATGATCTGTATTTTGAAGAAAACACCCACCCTTTTTCTGTGGTTTCAGCCGAAAACGATGGTAAGCAAGTAATCGTTGGTGGAATTATAACCGATATCCGCACTATTCTTACAAAATCTAATACCAAAATGGCCTTTGTAAAGATTGAAAGCAAAACCGCCGAAACTGAATTTATTGTTTTTCCATCTCTCTATGAACAAGAAGGTTCCAAACTAGTCGTTGATAATATTATTAAGGTTACCGGCCGCGTAAATGCTAGAGACAAAGATGGTAATATGACTTCCGATGTAAAAATTATCGCAGACTCTTTCTCTGTCGTCTCAGATGATAAATTGGAGAATTATCAATCCACTGGTATTAAGCTTGAAGATCCTAAAGAAGCGCCCAAAAAAGAATTTAAGAGAAGAAAAACTTCAGTACCAGAGAATATAGCTTCAAGGCTATCAGGTGACGCCAAAACAACAAAAGAAAAGACTACTAATTCCAGAGTAGAAAAAAATACTAAAACTAAAACTAAGCCTGAATCTGTGTCTGAATCAACCGCGGAAGCTGTACGACGAATCGTTACTCCACCTGTTGATCCAAGATCACAGAAATTATTCGTTCTCATTGAAAACCCTGAAGATACTGAAAAATTAACTCGCATCCGTAAACTTTGCGATGATAATCCAGGTTTTCAAGAAATTATTCTCGTTTTAAAAGATGAAACAGGTAAAAAAACACTTCGTATGCCTTTTCGGATTGATGCTTCTTCAGAACTTATTGAGCCACTCAAGAGTTTGGTTGGCGAATCAGGAGTTGTCTTGAAATAATTTTAAAATTTCAAAAATATTTTTTTGAAAAAATATGGGTTAAAAATAGTTTTTTCAAACTGATTATGCTAAAATAAACCAAAAGAAGGTGGGAAGTGGATAAAATAACAAATTTTCTGAACGCAAAAATTTCTGGTTTAGTCACAAATAAGCCAGAAATTTTAGCTGATTATGCAAGAGATGCTAGTATTCTTGAAATTATGCCAAAACTTCTTTGTCTTCCTCACTCCGTTGAGGATATACAATATCTTGTTCGTTTTGCTAATGAACTTGCTAAAAAAGGGTATCAATTACCAGTAGTGGTTCGTGGGTCTGGCTTAGATCAAAGTGGTGCCGATCTAACGGAAGGAATGCTGATTTCTACGGAAAGACTTAATCGAATTCAAGAGATAGATGATCGAGCCAGACTCGTACGGGTGCAATCTGGTGTAACCTTGGGTCAATTAAACTCTGCTCTTGCTCTTTTTGGTCTTCGTCTTCCTATTGAGGCCGATCCCCGAGAAACTATTGGTGGGTTAGTCTCTAATTTTTATACTGATCGGATCGCCAAAAAATATGGTAGTATTTATTATTATGTAGATCGCCTCGAAGTAGTACTGTCAAACGGCGATCTCTTTCAATCTCAAACTCTCAATACTCATGGATTAAAAAACGCTAAGAAACAGGATAATTTTATTGGACACTTATATCAATCGGTCGAGGATATAATTCTTAAACATAAAGACCAGATTGACGAATTAAAAAAGCATAATCACTCACGTACCGGTTTTCATATGGTCACTGAAGTTTATCCTGCTTCACACGAGTTTGATCTGTCGCCACTTTTTTTTGGTGCACAAGGCAGCCTTGGTATAATTACCGAGCTAATCTTGAAAGTTGTTCCACTATCTCGTCCCACAAAGCAAGCTATATTCGGTTTTAGTGATTTAAAAACTTCATTTGAGTTCATGACTGAGTTAAAAAAAATGCACCCTCTTCGCATTGATTTTTATGATCAACGGCTTATTTCATTTCTAGATATACCCCTCTCAATGGGAAAAACGTATCAGTTTTCAAAATCAAAATTCCTTGTTCATACTGAATTTGATGATCATTATTTTAAAAACCAAAGTAATTTAAGAAAACTAAAAAATATTAGTATAAATAGACAGCTATCTATCATTGATCAACCAGAAATAGAAAGTCTTACAAGCCAAATAAAAAAGAGTTTGGAAGTTTATAGGAATGATAGTTCCGTTGTTGAACGTATAATTATTGCTGATCGCTCCTATATACCAGAATCTGAGTTCTGCTCCTTTATTGATAGTATATCTACTCTCGAAAAAATTTTTGATCAAAAATTGCCAATTTTTGGTTCATTTATGACAAATCTATATTCAGTCCGTCCGAGCTTTGACCTCTCACAAGTTTGCGATCGGAAACAGCTTTTACGCTTTTTACAACAATACGGTAGGTTGGTTATTGACTCAAATGGTAATCTCTGTGGCGGCTCTGCCGAAGGTCAAGTTCAGGCGCTTATAATTAATCAGGCAACTCCGGCAAAAACCCTTGATCTATATCATCATCTAAAAACGCTTTTCGATTCCGAAAATATTCTAAACCCTAAAATTAAACAAGCAGCAAACCTTGCAAACCTAGCTCGTTTTATGCGTACCTCTCCTCAAATCGGCTTAATTCGACCGGACTAATGAAAATACCTAGTAGCTCCTATCTGTTATCTAAAAATAAATCTGCATGTTATAATAGTAGCATGAAAGTTACTACAAAGAATTTATCTGAAACCAAGGTCGAGGTTACCGTTACGCTTGATCAAAATGATCTCAAGGTCGCTGAAGAACAGGCCGTTCTTCGCCTCTCTAAAGAAATCCATGTTCAAGGTTTCCGCCCAGGCAAAGTTCCTGCTGAAATTGCCAAGAAAAATATCAATCCAAACGATCTCGCCAGTACTACTGCCGATATTGCTGTTAGAAGAACTGTACCAAAAGCCTTCGACGAAGCTAAAAATATTCCATTAGTTATTCCTAATGTGGATATAGTCAAGTTTGTTCCAGGCGAAGTTCTTGAATATAAAGCCGTTGCTGAAATCGTTCCAGAAATTAAACTTGGTGACTATAAGAATCTCAAAGTTAAACGTGAAGAATTTAAGGCCCAAAAAGAGGACATCGAAGATGTTATTGCTCGCGTCCGTAGCGCTTATGCCGAAAAACAAGTTGTTAAACGTGAAGCAGAAATGGATGATGAAGTGGTCATTGATTTTGAAGGTAGCCTAAATGGTGAAAAATTTGACGGTGGTGCCGCTAAAGACTTCCGCTTGAAACTAGGCTCACATCAATTCATTCCAGGTTTTGAAGAAGGGATCGTGGGACATCAGTCTGGCGATCGTTTTGATCTTGAACTAACTTTTCCTAAAGATTATCATGCTGAAAAACTCGCCGGTCAAAAAACCGTTTTCAATGTACTTTTAAAACAAGTTAATGAATTCATTCTTCCCGAATTAAATGACGATTTTGCTAAAAAATGTGGTCCATTCCAGACTATGGATGATCTTAAGAAAGATATTGAAGCTAATTTAACTGAGCAAAATAAGGTAAAATCTGATGAGAAATTTAAAGATGATCTTGTTAAGGAATTAGTTAAGAAGAGTAAAATTGCTGCACCTGAAGTACTTATTGAGGATCAGATCCGTTTCATTAAACAAGATATTGAAGCAAATGCTAAGGCTCAAGGATTATCTTTTGAAGATTATCTCAATCAGACTGGTCAAACCGAAGAAAGCTGGAAAAAACAAATTAGAGAGTTAGCCGAAGCTCGTGTCAAGGCCTCTCTAGCCCTCCAGATGGTTGCTCGTGAAGAAAAAATTGACGTTGAAGATGAGATTGTCGATGCGAAAATTAATGAACTTCGCGAGGTTTATAAGAAATCCAAGGAAGCTTTAAATAATCTTAAAGATAATAACGTTCGTCAAGATATCAAAAACCGTATGGTTATCGAGAAAACCTTAAACTACCTAGTTGAAGTAAATTCCAAGGCTGACAAAGAAGTGAAATCCGAAAAAGCTGACAAGAAAGTCTAAATCTAAATAACTGTATAGATTCGTCAAAAACTAGAGTTCCGTAACTGGTACTCTAGTTTGCTATTTATAGAAAAATATGTTAAAATATAAACATGTCACAATCAAAGTTTCTCACATATTTTAAGCAGTTGTATAAAGATAAACACGAGCTAACTATTCTTGAAATTACTTACCTAATCATTGCGATTACCTCATTCTTAGTTGCAGCTGTCATTGCATTACTAAATCAATCACTTGGAATTGCACTTTTAATCATCCCATTCGTAGCTTTTCTTGCGCTCTCTGCTAATATAATTGTTTGGGCTCTTGTACGTATGCTACTTGATGAATCTGTTAAAAATGACCATAAAAAAATAGAAGTCTCCAAAGATGAAAGCGAGAAAACAGTAAAATCTGTTAGAAATAAACGCTCCAAAGTAACATTAAAAAAATAATTAAAACTGACAAAAATTCATCTGTCAGTTTTAATAAATTGACGAAAAACTATTAAAGGAGTATAATATTGCAAGAGTTTCAAGCGGAATCCCATTGCTGTAACGGAGGAAGCTATGAAGTTGAGAGACTTCAAACCGAAAAAGGTAAACTATAAATCGATTTAATATAAGAGGATAAAATGCCAACAATCAATCAATTGATTAGGAAACCACGTAAAGTGGCTGCAAGAAAGTCTAAGTCACCAGCTCTTGGTAGTATTGTCAATACTCTTAAGACTCGTTACTACGATCAGCCAGCCCCATTAAAACGTGGTGTTTGTATCAAAGTCACCACCAAGACCCCAAAGAAACCAAACTCAGCTCTTCGTAAAGTAGCTCGTGTTCGCCTCACTAACGGCCAAGAAGTTTGGGCCTACATCGGTGGTGAAGGTCACAACCTACAGGAGCACGCAGTTGTTCTCGTTCGTGGTGGTCGTGTACCTGATCTTCCAGGTGTCCGCTATCACATCGTCCGTGGTACTCTCGATCTTCAGGGTGTTAACGGTCGCAAACAGGGTCGCTCAAAGTATGGCGCCAAGAAGGAGGGTAAGTAATTATGCCACGCAAAACTACTAAATCACTTGAACGTAAAGTTAATCCGGACCGCCGCTACCAGTCTATTCTTGTACAGCGTTTGATTAACAAATCCATGCTTAATGGTAAGAAACAAGTTGCCGAACGTGCAGTTTATTCAGCAATTGAGGGTGCAGCTAAGAAGCTTGGTTCTGAAAATCCAGTTGAAGTTCTTGAAAAAGCTATCGCTAATGTTTCTCCGGATTTTGAAGTTAAATCACGTCGTGTTGGTGGAGCTAACTACCAAATCCCATTCCCAATTTCCGGCCACCGTCAAATGCATTTTGCTTTCTCATGGCTAGTCGTATCTGCACGCGCTCGCAAAGGTATGCCATACGAACGTCGTCTTGAAGCTGAAATCGTTGATGCTTATAATTCAACCGGTGCAGCTTTCAAGAAGAAAGAAGATACCCACCGCATGGCTGAAGCCAACCGCGCATTCGCACATTTTGCTCGCGGTTAACTTCTTGTATAATGTATTAAAAAACACCATCAAAAGTGGTGTTTTTTGTTTCTTTAGCTAAAAAAGTTCTAATTTAAAATTAAGATTAAAAAATACCTTAAGCAATGTCTTCTATGCTATAATTATCTAAAATAAGGAGGTAAAATGATAAAACTTGCAATTAACGGCTTCGGTCGCATCGGTCGTAATGCCTTCAAAATTGCTTTTGAACGTCGGGATGTCAAAGTTGTCGCAATTAATGATTTAACTGATACTAAAACTCTTGCTCATCTTTTAAAGCACGACTCAAGTTATGGTACTTACGATCGTGATGTTAAGTTTGACGAAGAAAACTTAATCGTAGACGGTGATAAAATTCGTGTATATGCTGAAAAAGACCCAAAGAATCTACCATGGAAAGAGCACGGCATTAATGTAGTGATTGAATCTACCGGCTTTTTTACTGATCCTGCCAAGGCTGCTGATCATCTTACTGCTGGTGCAGAAAAAGTTGTTATCTCTGCTCCAGCCAAGGGGGAAGGAGCTAAAACTATCGTGATTGGTGTTAATGAAGATGCTGTAACAGAGGAAGATAAGATTTTATCTAATGCCTCTTGTACTACAAACTGTATTGCTCCAGTTATGAAAGTTCTCGAAGATAATTTTGGTATCGAAAAAGCTCTCATGACCACCGTCCATTCTTATACTGCCTCACAACGTATTCTTGACGCTCCCGCCAAAGATCTTCGCGAGGCGCGTGCTGCAGCGGAGAATATCGTACCAACTTCAACTGGCGCCTCTAAAGCAGCAGCTCTTACTATCCCAACCCTTAAAGGGAAGTTTGACGGTCTCTCTATCCGCGTTCCAACACCCGTAGTTTCTCTAGCAGATATTACAGCCGTTCTTAAAAAGGATACTACCATCAAAGAGCTTCAAGAAGTCTTTAAGATGGCTGCTAAAGAGCCATTCTATGAGGGGATTCTTGCTGTATCAGAGGAGCCACTTGTTTCGATTGATTATCGTGGTAATTCACATTCTAGTATCGTCGACCTCCCTCTTATTAACGTCGTCGACAAAAATCTGGTTAAGGTCGTAGCCTGGTATGATAATGAATGGGGGTATTCTAATCGTCTAGTTGAATTAGCTGCTGATTTTGGGAAAAACTAAGATGCCGAGAATTTTTATTGGTTCTGATCATCGTGGCTTTGTTGCTAAACAACATATTATAGCTACTCTCGCCAATTCTGAATGGAAAAATAATTACGAGATTGTAGACCTTGGCCCCGAAACGATTCGTCCGGATGATGATTTTAATGACTACGCTATCGCCGTTGCACGTGCAGTTCGTGAAACTGCTAATTCTCGTGGTATTTTAATCTGTGGATCTGCTCATGGTATTGCTATTCAGGCTAATCGTTTTAAGGGTATTCGTGCGATTTGTGGCTATACTCCTGAATTGGTTAGGTTAGGTCGTCTACATAATGACGCTAATATACTCTGTTTATCTTCAGATTTTATGGATGACACGAATATAGATCAATCGGTCGACATGTTCTTAAGAGGTAATTTTCTTCCGGAAGAAAGATATATTAGGCGTAATCAGCGTCTAGATGAGGAATCAATTTATTAAAGAGGAAAACTATGGGTGAGGATGTATATATAGTACCGACAATTCTAACTGATGATCCACAAGTCTTTACAGCACAGCTCCAGTCTTTTCCGCAATTCGCAAAAAGAATTCAAATTGACCTAATGGACGGAACTTTTACTGCTAATAAAAGCTTATCTGAAGCCACTATTGCTAGCTTACCACAAGGCGTCGCTTTTGATTTACATTTAATGTCCGCAAGGCCAAGTGATCACCTTTCGCATATTCTCCGTCTTAAGCCTTCTCTTTGTATTCTTCATGCCGAAGCAAATGAGAATTTACAAACCTTCTTTAATGAATTTAAAAAAGCAGGCATTAAAACCGGGCTCGCTTTACTTCCAGGAACCTTTCCTGGTCTAGTAGAAAACTACATCGAAACTGTTGACCACGTTTTAATATTTGCTGGTTCTCTTGGCAAACAGGGTGGTCAAGCAGACCTCCTGCAGATGGAAAAAATCAAACTGATTCGTGAAATTAACCCTGCAGTTGAAATTGGCTGGGACGGCGGAGCTAATCTTACTAACGTACGTGCTCTAGCCCATGCTGATCTAAATGTTATTAATGTCGGTTCGGCTATTTCAAAGACACAAGATCCTGCCTCCTCTTATCATCAGCTGATTGAAGAATCAAAAAAACGAGGGGTTATCTAATGCCTAACTCACGTTTATTACTTAAAACATATCAAAAGATCCAACCAATTAGTCGTGTTCTCGTTGTTGGCGCAGCGCTCCAACAAATTATTTTAGTTGACCATGACGATTTTATAATTAATAAACATAAGGTTTCTATCGGCGAGAAAGTCACTATTGACCATATTTATTATCAACTTGGCGGTAGTGGTGTTAATACTGCAGTCACTTTTGCGCGTCACGGTCATCAATCCATTCTGATTAGTAATCTAGGAAAGGATCGTTCTGCAGAAGCAGTGAAGGACTTTTTAATCGACGAAAATGTTGACACTAGTTATCTAAATCAGTTGGATAATCAAACTGGTACTTCCGTGGTTCTACTTGACTCAACGACGGCAAGCTCAACGACAATGAATTGTCTAAATGCTGCTAAAGTCTCCAAAAACCTTGAGGCCAGTGATCTCAATTTAGCTAATCCTGATTGGTTGTATTTAACAACCCTGAATGGTGACCTAGATAAGACTTTAGAATTTATTGAACAAGCTAAGAGAAATCAAATCAAAATCTTCTGGAATCCAGGCGAGTTAGAATTAAAACAAAAAAAGAAAGTATTAGGACTCTTATCTGATATTGATGTTTTATTATTAAATCAAACCGAAGCAAAATTATTAGTTCAGGGTGAAATTCTGGAAGAGTTAATATCTAGGCTCTCATCCTATACTAAAACCGTGATTATCACTGCTGGAAATCAAGGTAGTATCGCCACAGATGGAGAGGAGATATATCGCCTCGCGGAATATGAGCAAAAAATACCAGTTGATTCTACAGGGGCTGGGGACGCTTTTGGTTCTGGTTTCCTCGCAGCTAGTCTTGATGGACTAGACTTTAAACACAGTCTCATTGCCGCTGCTGCTAATGCGACCTCGGTGATCTCTGAAATTGGTTCTACTAAAGGCATTCTCTCTGCTAATGAAAAATATCATCCCATGCCAATACAGAGGTTGTATCTATAATTTATATCATAAAAAAATATGAGGTTTGACCTCATATTTTTTATTTTACTAAACTGCTTTTATGCGATTATAAATATTATCATTAATATTGATATGTCCAATCTTGTTAGCTGCCATTACTACTTCAGTAATATCGTCTGTCAAAACAAAAATGTCAAGATCTTCCTCCTTAATCATCTTATTCTTTAACATTGATGTTTTAAAGAATTTTACAAGTGGTCGCCAATATGATTTACCAATAAAAAAACATGGCATCTTTGGCATCTTACCAGTCTGAATTAAGATTAGAACCTCTGAAAGCTCGTCAAGTGTGCCAAGTCCACCAGGGAAAAAGGCATAAGCTTTACTGGACATCACCAGCATAACCTTACGTGCAAAGAAATAATTGAATTCCATTGTGTCTGTAAGATAAGGATTTTCATGTTGTTCAAAAGGTAATTTGATATTTAATCCAACACTACGACCGCCATATTCAAAAGCTCCACGGTTTGCTGCTTCCATAATACCAGGGCCACCACCAGTAATTACTGGGTGTCCATTTTCTGCCAAAAGTTGACCCAGTTCACGTGCTTTGATGTAATATTTATCTGTTTCGGCTGTCCTAGCTGAACCAAAAATAGTAACACCTTGCGAGAACCGACGTATTGTAGAAAGACCCTTCAGTAAATCTTTAGCATATGCTAAAGATCGGCCAACATCAGGCCCCGAAATTTTATTGGCCGACAATTGATTTAGCCATTCTTCTGTGATTTTATCCATGAGCATATTATAACAAAATAACCTCTGAATAGACATGATAAAATAGATATATGGAAATTGTTCTGATTCTACATAATATCCGTTCGACTTACAATGTTGGTTCGATCCTTCGCACTGCAGACGGATTTTCTGTGAATCGAATTATATATTCTGGCTATACGCCAGCACCATCTCCATATTCAGATCTTTTACCGCATTTAGCCAACAAGGTCACGAACCAAATTCATAAGACTGCGCTAGGGGCTGAGCAAACTCTCCCTTCGGTTTCAACACATGATATTAAAAGTTTTCTTCAAGAGCTTAAAGCTGGCGGATATCAGATCATTGGTCTTGAGAACAATATTAAAGATGAGAGACTATATCAGATTATCGATCCTCATCTCCCAAATCTTTTATCTTCTAAGGTGGTGATTTTACTTGGAGAAGAAGTGGATGGTATTTCACCTGATTTATACGAAGAAGTGGATCTTTTCCTAGAAATACCCATGTCGGGGCAGAAAGAATCATTCAATGTCTCTATTGCTACTGCTATTCTACTCTTTTATTTACGTTTCGGCATAAATTTAAATCGATCTTAAACTTTGGTATAATACAAAAGATAGGGAGTTATTATGGAAAGATATAATCCAACAAAAATAGAAGAAAAATGGCAGAAAATATGGGAATCAAACCAATCTTTTCGTGCTAATGAAAATGATAAAGAAAAAATGTATCTTGCAGAGATGTTTCCATACCCGTCAGGAGCTGGTCTTCATGTTGGTCATGTGCGCAATTTTTCCATAGTTGATGTTTTGGCTAGATTTTATGCTCAAAATGGTAAAAATGTTCTTCGCCCTTTTGGCTATGATACTTTTGGCTTGCCTGCCGAAAACTATGCTATTAAAACTGGAATTTCCCCAGCCGAAGCTACTAGAACAAATATCAATAACTTCAGAAAACAAGCTAAACGTCTCGGTTTTTATATCGACTGGGATCGTGAAGTCAATACTTCTGATCCAGAATACTACAAATGGACGCAGTGGTGTTTTCTACAGCTTTATAAAAAAGGCCTCGCTTATCAAAAAGAGAGCTACCAGTGGTGGTGCCCGAAAGATCAAACCGTCCTAGCTAATGAACAAGTCGAAAATGGCCACTGCTGGCGTTGTGGTTCTGAAGTTGAGAAGAAAAAGATGAGGCAGTGGTTCTTTAAGATCACTGCCTATGCCGATGAACTATTAGAAGAAATTGATCAACTAGATTGGCCAGAAAAGATTAAGACCATGCAAAAAAACTGGATTGGTCGTTCAGAAGGGGCTAATGTTAAGTTTAAGATCAAAACACTACAGGACTCAATTGATATTTTCACCACACGTCTTGATACTATCTGTGGTGCCACTTTTCTCGTTCTAGCACCTGAACATCCGAAAATCCCTCAACTAGTAACCGATAAAACTAGGCAACAAGTTGATCAATATTGTGCGACTGCAATTAAGAAATCCGAAATTGAACGTCAAGAGAATAAAGAAAAAACTGGAGTCTTTAGTGGTAGTTATGCCATAAATCCTGTCACGGGTCAAGAAATGCCAATTTGGATTTCAGACTATGTTTTGATTAACTATGGTGATGGTGCAGTTATGGCTGTTCCAGGACACGATGAACGAGATTTTGCCTTTGCCTCCAAATATCAATTAGAGATTAAGACCGTTATTCGGCCAGTCGGGACTGATGACAATGGAAAAGATTCAGTACAAGAAAACGAATATTATGAGGGTATTTGTTTCCATGATCGTGGTATTTTAATGAATTCCGGAAACTATAATAATCTAACATCTGAACAAGCTGAACAGCAAATTTTAGCTGACTTGGGTACAGATATTGCAAAAAAGAAGGTGACTTATCGTATGCGCGATTGGCTAATTTCTCGTCAACGCTATTGGGGCTGTCCAATACCAATCGCTTATGATAAAAATGGTAGTCCACATGCTATTCCGGAGGATCAATTACCCGTAATCTTACCAGAAATTTCAGATTATCGACCTGACAAAACAGGACGCTCCGCACTCGCAAAAGCTGAGGATTGGCTAAAAGTTACGATCGACGGCGAAGAAATGACTCGTGAGACCGATACTTTGGATGGTTACGCTTGTTCATCCTGGTATCTCTGGCGCTATGCCTCTCCACACTCTAACGCCGTCGCCTGGGAACAAGATGCTATTAAATATTGGGAACCACTCGATATCTACTGTGGAGCTGATCATGCGGTTGCACACTTACTCTATATCCGCTTCTGGTGTAAGTTTTTTGCTGATGAGGGCTACCTTCCATTTCGTGAACCAGTCAAAAAACTGCTCTACAATGGCTATATCAATGCTCCAGATGGCAAAAAAATGTCAAAATCAAAAGGCAACGTAATTGACCCCCTTGATGTGATTGATTCTGGTTACGGTGCTGACACTTTGAGAACTTACGAGCTATTCATTGGTCCTTATAATGAAGATGCAGCTTGGAGTACTACAGCTATTGGCGGTGTGTATCGTTTTCTGAATCGTTGTTTTAATCTTGCGATTAATCAGATTGAAGATCGTTTGCCATCGTCTGAAACTACACAACTTATTCGTCATAAAACAATTAAAAAAGTTACCGAAGATATTACAAACACTAACTTTAATACCGCTGTTGCCGCACTTATGGAATATGTTAATGAACTTTATAAGATCGGTGCCTCTAAAGAAGATGTTGTAGTTCTTGCTAAAATGCTAAAACCTTTTGCTCCACATCTCGCGTCTGAGATTCTTGAAAAGGAGGAGTCTAACGATACATGGCCAATTTATGAAGAAAAATATCTTACATCCGACATCGTGCAATTAATTATTCAAGTCAATGGTAAAGTCCGTGCAAAATTAGAGATTAGTCAGCAAGATCTCTTAGACCAACAAAAGCTTAAAGAACTTGCTATGTTACAGGAAAATGTTCAAAAATACCTCAATGGTGAACCAAAAAAGATTATTATTCCAAACGGTGCAAAACTGATTAATATCGTGGTTTAACTCCTCAAAATCCTGGAAGAACCCTTGAAAAATCACGGTTTTTTGTATATAATAGCCTAAATTATTGTCAATATACTAATAAGGAGCATTTAATGCCTGAACCTAAAAAACAAAGCAGCCCAAGAAAGACCGGTCTTCGTCGAAGCCATCTACGTCTTGTTTTGGCTCGTGCTGTTAATAAAAAATCACCAGTTAAGGCTTTTGAGACAGCCAAAAAGACCCCGAATCTCAAAGTAAAAACCCCAAGAACTGCTAAAAATGTAAATAATACAAAGAAAAGCGAAAAATAATGGCAAGTAATCGGCACCTCGGTAGAATCATTGCATTACAAAGCTTGTATGAATACGAGTTTAGAGCAAAGGCGGGCGATGCTACAGCCGAAATCAAGTCTATCATCGCAAAAAATATTGAACCATATTCCAAGGCACTTGGAGACACTGAGTTTGTCTTCGGTCTTGCCAGTGGTGTTGTTAAAAATCAAGCAAAGCTTGATCGTGAATTACAACCCTTGGCTCCTGAATGGCCTCTAGAAACTATCGCAGCTATTGACCGTAATATTTTACGTATCGGTCTTTATGAACTTGAAATTGGAGTTGTTCCACCAAAAGTTGTCATCAACGAAGCAGTTGAACTTGCAAAAGCTTTTGGCTCCGATAATTCGTCCAAGTTTATAAATGGCGTATTAGGTACAGCCTTCAAACAGCTTGGATTGAATAATGAAGAGGGAGAACATGAAGGATCAAAATCGCAAGTTGAGTCCCAAGCTAACACTTCCGAACAATAAATTAAATAAGTCTAAAGATTCCTCAAATCGTAACTTTGCTCGATCACGTTCACGTGTTCGTTCATTAAAAACAGAACGTAATCAAATTCTTGACCAAAAAGCTTTCAAAAAGAAACCAGCTATTAAAGAAATCGTACGCGAGCCAACCTCTGGTGGTATTGTTTTTCGCTTTAATGAAAAGAAAAATGATATTGAAATTCTTCTCATTCAAGACTCGAAGAATCGTTGGACAATACCAAAAGGGCATATTGAAGCTGGTGAAACAGCTAAGCAAACCGCTATTCGTGAAATTGGCGAAGAAGCAGGACTAAATCATATCAAGGTTTTATCCTGGCTTGGAAAAATCCATTTTAAGTATCGTCGTATTGATAAGCTTGTCCTTATGACTACGCAGATTTATCTAGTACGTGCTCTTGATAATAAAGAACGCCCAACTAAGGAAAAGTGGATGAATGGCATCAAATGGTTTAGTTTTCGTGATGCTTTAAATGCAATTGAGTATGATGATATTGAAAAACTTATGCTTATTGCTAAAAAATGTATTCGCGCCGGAGACTTATAATAATTAATATTCGGGATTTCATCAGGTACTAGACTAACTCTAGTGCCAAAGTGAGTTCCAGAAAGGAAAAAATGGAAAATTATCTTCAAAAATACAATATTAACCTCGCAGAGATTAAAAAACACATTAATCAAGCATCAGTAAAAAAGAAAGTTCTTGATAATCGACCAGTCGAAACCTACACACCAGACGTTATCGATATATATAGCCAATTTGCCGAAAAACGAATGGGGATTAAATTTAATGATATTTCACTCTTCATCACTGCTCTCACTCACCGTAGTTTTGTCAATGAGCATAAAAAATCTATCGTAGAACATAACGAACGTCTTGAATTTCTTGGTGATGCAATCCTAGAACTTGTCGTCTCAGATTTTCTATATCAAAACTTTAATGAACCGGAAGGTATTATGACTGCTTGGAGATCTGCCCTAGTTCGCACTGAGTCGATTGGGGCTGCTTCAGAAGAAATTGGCTATGTCTCTCTTATTCGTCTTTCAAAAGGCGAAAAACTTGGTAGTAGTCGTACTCACGCCTCGATTATTGCCGACTGTTTTGAAGCGGTCACCGGCGCAATCTATCTTGATCAAGGTTTTGATGCTGCTAAAGACTTTATCTATCAGCACATTATCTGTAAGATGGATGAGGTTATCCTTTCTGAGTCTTGGCGAGATGCTAAAAGTTATCTTCAGGAACTTGCTCAAAAATTCGAGGGAAGCACTCCTCAATATCATGTAATTAAAGAAGAAGGCCCTGACCACGATCGTCTCTTCACTATTAATGTTGTTGTAGCAGGACATAATCGTGGTACCGGTATCGGGCATAGTAAACAGGAAGCACAATCGGCTGCTGCAGCAGAGGGGATTAAATATTATAAAAAACAAGCCACTGATCAAAATCTGGTAACTGGCAAACTTTCACTTGTTAAATAGCTAATCCAAATCTAATCCGATTACAATAGTATACTGTTTTGAACGGTACGTTTTTATTCCTCTTATTAGTATACTGTTTTGAACGGTACGTTTTTATTCCTCTTATGTTTTGGAATATTTTAAAATTATGTTAAAATATCTCAAACTTTGTACATTAAAAAGGAGGGGTAAATGGACGGGACAAAAATAAATTTAAAATATATTAGCGACGTAATTAGGTATTACGTCATAATGGCACGTTGGCTATACGAACTAGGGGACTATGCAAGAACAAAATACTTACAGATGAATCTTGAGCGTAAGTCGAACATGCGTCCATATGATGAATATGAAAGGCTATTTTATAAATACTACAATGGCGATTTAAATAACCTAAAAAATGCTGTTTTTATCAAGTCTGAGAGCAGTCAGAGTCTTTTAAAAGAGCTTCTCGATTTGTCAAGAAGTATTGGTGTGGAACAATATATTGATAAGATTAATCCCCGTACGGGGAGAAGAGAGATTGTCTTGGGGCGGGATGATGAGATGATTATTCAAAACTTCTGCACTATTTATACTAAAACGGCGATGGGCTCAAAACTCAGGCGCAAGAACACTCGGGATATTATAAAAAATATCCTAATTGAATTCATCAAAGTCGAAGAAGAAAATGTTATTTCCATAGATCAGTCATATGTGGAGAATTTTTTCACAGACGACATGATCAAGGTGATCTCGAAAGAGATTTATCAAGGTTTGAACGGAGGTGAACATAGTTCCGTTAAAAGTATTATAGCGGCAGATAGAGTTTTACCTTATTTACTAAGAGTAAAAACTATATACTCCCTCGAGAATAACTTTCAGGCTTTTATTAAATCACTGAGAGTTTCATAAAACTTAAAGATCCTCGCTATGGGGGTCTTTTTATTGTTATAGCTAAATAAATATATCTTCATCTTGATAAAATCCTTAAAATAGTTTAAAATAACAAATATTAAATTAACTAAGGAGCAAACATGCTTGCGATTCGTATGCAACGTAATGGTCGAACTCACTATCCAACTTTTCGACTAGTCGTCCAAGAATCCCAGCGTCATCCACTTTCTGGACGCGTTGTGGCTGAGGTCGGCAACTATAACCCAGAAACTAAGAAGACAACCTTAGATAAAGAGAAAATCGAATTTTATCTCAAGAATGGTGCCCAACCATCTTCACGCGTTGCCTTTATTCTCAAAAAGGAAGGCATCACTCTTCCATCATGGTATAAAGAAGCAAATCCAAAAACTAAAAAACCAAAACATGCTGACAAACTTCGTAAAAATCAGCCAAAAGAAGAAGTAGAATCCGCTGAGTAAAAAACAGAAAATAGGGCAAAAGTACCCTATTTTTTATTTATCAAAACACAATCATTATGTTATAATGCTAATAATAAAATAACTTGGAGAACCTATGTCAACCATTGACCAACAATTCGTAGAATATATCGTAAAAACTCTCGTAAACAATCCCGACAAAGTAAATATTGATCGCGCTATTGATGAAAAAGGTGTTCTCCTTTCTCTCAGTGTAGATCCAGAAGATGTCGGTCGTGTCATCGGTCGTCGTGGCGCCACTGCGCAATCAATTCGCACACTTCTTCGTGCTCTTGGTACCAAAAACGACGCTCGTTACAATCTTAAAATCGTTAACACAGACGATAATACTAGTCTCGAAATAACTGGCGAGCCAACAACCGCTCGTACTGTCGAAGACTATGATGATAGTTCAGAAGATTCAGACCTCACTAAAAATACTCGTGCTGAGCTCGCCGACCTTGACGATCTTGATATTTAATTTATCTATCGATTTAAAAATAGCCTGTGGAGGCTATTTTTTATGCAAAAATTATAAAATAAATATATTTGTAAAAATATCTTGACTATTCGACATAAAACACTTATACTTAGGATAGTTCAAGTTGAACCAAGCTAACTGCGAGTCAGCTTACATAAAGTTGAGAGCTTATATGTTCAAAAATCCCACCATTAGGTGGTTTTTTGGTTCAAAAACACCCCCATTTCTGGAGGTGAATCACTTAAAGATCAAAGATTATCTTGGTTTTTGCGAATCTGGTTGCAATATCCTCAAGCTCGTTGGCTCTTATGAGTTTATTAAGCCAACGTTTTGGAATTGCTTGTATCCCATAATAAACACCAGCCATCGCCCCTGTAACCGCTCCAACCGTATCAGTATCATTACCGAGATTTACGGCACGAATTACTGCCTGCTCAAAGTTGCGTGTCGTTGCTAAACTCCATATCGCGGCCTCAAGGGTATCAATTACCATACTGGTGGAGCGAATCTCATCTTCAGGTATTTCTGCTAAGTTACCAATCAAGATGCGATCAAAAGCCTCCACACAAGCATTAGAGAAAAAGTTGTAACATTCCTGCTGTATTTTCTGCAATGCTATTATTGGGTAATAGCCACCCATCAAATAACAAACATAGTTCACAAAAACTAGGTTCGCCATTATACATTTTTCGGTGGCATGAGTAAGCTTCGTTACTTTGGACACTAGATCATATCTCTTCTTGCCATTAATATCATATTCATGGCATAATAGCGCAATCGGCATAATCCTTGCCAGCGCTCCGTTATCGCCAATAAAATCAAAGTTATCACCGCAATCTTGCGGGTCAACACCCCTCTTAAACTTTTTGACTGCAAAGTTAACCGTAGTATTAACATTTACGATCTCACGATTAGCGGTATATTCTGCAAAATACAACCACTTCGATAATTTATGCATAATATCCGAAGTGATAATTGTTTTACATTCTTGCACCGATTCCATTAATGCGATACTCATCGACGTATTCATCGACCAGGTACCAGCTATAGCTAAATACGAGCCAAATCCCTGCATCTCAAGTACTGGATTCACTTTTAGGTCTTTTCTCTTAGAGAAATCAATAGGCAACCCCAAAGCATCACCAATCGCATTTCCAATCAAAGCACCTATAACTTGATCTTGATAGTTGAATTTTCTAAGTTCCTCCATAGGAAACCCCCTTTTTCTTATATTTTAAATATACTATGGACTACAATATTATAACATGATATCTTGTATTGTCAAAACATCAAATTACTCTTGAAAAATCTAGCAAAATATCGTAAAATGAACCACAAGAAGTAGTGTGTCTTCTAATAGCGAGGGTGTCTTAGTCTGGCGAGCTGAGGTGTCATTAGTAGACAGTAATCTTCGGCGCTAAAGATTATTAACACTAATATAGAGGAAAACGTGAGTACTAAAAATATCAGTACAGGTGATAAGCGTGTCTTTTTTACCGACGGCGATCATCTTGAAATCCCTGATCTTACTGCACATCAGAAAGACTCCTGGGAAGAATTTATAAAATCCGGTCTTCGCGAAGTCTTCACGGAGTTGAATCCAATCGATGACTACACTGGCCAGAAATTATCCCTAAGATTCAAAGATTATGAGTTTAAGGCTCCAAAACGTACTGTTGAAGAAGCTAAATATAATCTTGAGACCTACGAAGCCCCACTTCATGTTAAAGCCGAACTTACTAATAAAGTTACCGGCGAAATCAAAGAACAGAACATCTATTTTGGTGACTATCCATGGATGACTGATCGCGCAACTTTTATTATTAATGGCACTGAACGCGTCATCGTCTCTCAGCTAATCCGCTCAGCCGGTGTCTTTTTTACTGCTGATAGCTACAACGGTAAAAAATTCTACGGTGCTAAGGTTATCCCAGGCCGTGGTGCATGGCTTGAGTTTGAAACCGCCACTAATGGTTCAATCAATGTCAAGATTGATCGTCGACGCAAAATTCCAGTAACTACTTTCTTGCGTGCGCTTGGTGTGACAAAAAACTCTGAACTAAAAGAATTATTTGCTGACGTCGATAATGGCCCAATTAACTACATTGATAGTACCATTGATAAAGATCCGACCACTAGTCAGGCTGCAGCTCTTCTTGAAGTCTACCGTCGTCTACGTCCAGGTGATCTCGCAACTGTTGAAAATGCTCGCTCTATGGTTGAGCGTACATTCTTTGACTACAAACGTTACGATTACTCTCGTGTTGGTCGTTTTAAAATCAACCAACGTCTGGGTTTTGATACGCCAAACGATAGTACTCATCGTACCCTCCAAATGGAAGACGTTATCGCCATTATTCGTGAAATAATTCGTCTCAACAATACTCAAGAACCAGCTGACGACATCGATTCTCTTGCTAATCGTCGCGTAAAAATGGTTGGTGAATTAATTCAACGTCAATTCCGCCTCGGTATGCTTCGCTTACAGCGTAATATTCTAGACCGTATGTCAATGGCAAACCCCGAAGAAGTTACTCCTTCCCAACTTCTAAATTCACGTCCAGTTGTGGCTGCAGTTAAAGAATTTTTCAGCAGTTCTCAGTTATCACAACTTATGGACTCATACAATCCATTTTCTGAGCTTTCACATAAACGTCGTCTAAGTTCAATGGGGCCTGGTGGTCTTACTCGTGAACGCGCAGGCTTTGACGTACGTGATACTCACCCTACCCATTATGGTCGTATCTGTACTGTTGAAACCCCAGAAGGTGCCAACGTCGGTCTCGTACTTAACCTCGCAACTTACGCCCGTATTAATGAATATGGCTTCATTGAAGCTCCATATCGTGTCGTCAAAGACGGCAAGGTTACCGACGAAGTGGTCTATGTTGATGCCAGTCTTGAAAAGGACATGGTTATTGCTGATACTTCCGCAAAACTAAATCCTGATGGTAGCTTTGTTGATGAGCGCGTTTCTGCTCGTATTAATGGCCAACCAGCCCAGGTCGAATCTTCTCGAGTAACTCACGTCGATGCTGCTCACAAGGAAATTCTTGGTGCTTCTGCTTCACTTATTCCGTTTGTTGAGAAAAACCGTGTTGACCGTGCACTTATGGGTTGTGCTATGCAGAAACAAGCAGTCCCACTTCTTAAAAATACCGCTCCGACCGTCGGTACCGGTGTCGAAGCCGATATTGCAAAATACACTTCACAGCTTATCACCGCCGAGATGGATGGTGTAGTGAAGAAAGCTGATGGTGTTTCAATTATCGTTGATTACAATAACGGTACCTCAAAAGAATATAAAATTGCTCACTTTGAACAAACTAACTCCGACCAGTGTTATAACCAACGCTGTATGGTAACTCGTGGACAAAAGATTAAAGCCGGCGACATCCTTATTGAAGGAGCCTCAATCGAAGACGGAGAAATTGCCCTAGGTAGAAATCTTCTAGTCGCCTTCATGCCATGGCGTGGTTACAATATGGATGACGCTATTGTTATTTCCCGCAAACTTGTTGAGGATGATACTCTAACTTCAATCAATATTAAAGACTTCGATGTTGAAGTCCGTGAAACTAAGCTAGGCCCAGAGCAAGTCACTCGTGATATTCCAAACGTTTCTGAACACGCTCTTCGTCATCTGGGCGAAGACGGTATCGTTACCATTGGTTCAGAGGTTTCTACTGGCGACATCCTGGTTGGCAAGATTACACCAAAAGGAGAACAAGAACTAAGTTCAGAAGAGCGCTTACTTCGCGCTATCTTTGGTGAAAAAGCTAAAGACGTTCGCGACACTTCAGTTCGTATGACTGGTGGCACTTCCGGTAAAGTTATTGGTGTTCGCATCTACACTCGTGAACAAGGGCATGAACTAAAAGCCGGTGTTTTAATGCAAATCAAGATCTTTGTGGCTGAAATGCGCAAAATCCAGATCGGTGATAAAATGGCCGGACGTTATGGCAATAAAGGTGTAGTTTCTCGCGTTCTTCCAGTGGAAGATATGCCTTTCATGGCCGATGGTACTCCAGTTGACGTTGTACTTTCTCCGATGGGTGTGCCTTCCCGTATGAATCTTGGTCAGCTTTACGAGATCCACATTGGTATGGCTGCTCGTATTCTTGGTTATAAAGTCGCAACTCCTTCTTTCAATGGTATTCCTGATGAAGTAATCTCAGAAGAACTAGAAAAAGCAGGCATTGATCACAACGGTCGCGTCCAACTCTTTGATGGTCTTACCGGTGAACCATTCAACGAAAAGACTTCTGTTGGCGTCATGCATATGATCAAGCTTCATCACATGGTTGAAGATAAAATTCATGCTCGTTCTACCGGTCCTTACACTATGGTTACTCAACAGCCACTTGGTGGTAAGGCCCAAAATGGTGGACAACGTTTTGGAGAAATGGAGGTCTGGGCCCTTGAAGCTTATGGTGCATCCAGTATTTTACAAGAAATGCTTACCATTAAATCTGATGATGTTTATGGTCGTGCTAAAGCCTATGAATCTATTATTAAACACGAACCGATTCAAGGGCCAAAACTTCCTGAAGGCTTCAATGTTTTAGTTAAGGAACTTCAAGGCCTTGGTCTTAAAGTTGACCTTCTAGATAATGGTGAGGCAAGAGATGCCGATAGTGTGATTGAAGACGCTTCAAGAGAAATTGAAAAATCTCAAGATGATCGTCTAATCTACGCTAAGCACAATGTACATATTAATGATGATGAAAATGACATAATCGACCTAACCGACGAAGAGATTGAAGAATCTCTTGATGGTCAAGGAATTACAATTAAAGACGGAGACAGTGATGATAGCATTGATCTCGGAGAGGAGCTCTAATGGCTTGGATGGACAACTACATTTCAGCCAGTGACTTTGACTCAATTCGTCTCAGTATTGCAAGTGCTGAAGATATCTTGAGTTGGAGTTATGGCGAAGTATTGAAGCCAGAAACAATTAATTACCGTACTCAAAAACCTGAGCGTGACGGTTTATTCTGTGAACGTATTTTCGGTCCAGTAAAAGATATTAATCCACACGACAGTAAACTTAAAGGTGTTCGTTCTCGCGAAGCCGCTGTTGATAAAGAAGGAAATTTAGTTACCAAATCAATCGCTCGCCGTGAGCGCATGGGACACATCAAGCTTGCAGCTCCAGTTGCCCATATTTGGTTTATGCGTGGTACGCCATCGGCTCTTAGTCTTCTCCTTGACCTGACCGTCAAGAATATTGAGAAAGTGGTTTACTTTGCGTCTTATCTCATTATCAATGCCAAGGAAGCAGAAATTGAGCAGACCTTAAATGACCTTAAGGCACAACACGACGCCAGTCTTCAAGCTATTAAAATTCGTTATACTGAAGCTGCCAAAGAAACTGGTGCCAATCCCGAAAAATTAGCTAACGAACAAGCTAAAGAGATCGAAGAAGTCGACAAGGATTTTGTCACTCGCAAAAATATTCTTGAAGGTCTTAAGAAAGGTGCTGTTATTTCCGAAATCGATTACCGTAACCTTCCTGAAGAATACGAAGATCTCATTGAGGCTGAAATGGGTGCTGGCGCAATCAAGAAAATTCTCGATGAAATTGATATCAATCAGATGATCGATAATCTTTCTGCCGAGGCTGCTGAAGCAAAAGGACAAAAGGAGCGTAAATTAATCAAACGCATTAAAGTACTTGAAGGCATGAAAAATGCTGGTATTAAGCCAACCGACCTCATCCTTACTGTGATTCCAGTTATTCCACCAGATCTTCGTCCAATGATCTCTCTCCCTGGTGGTCGTTTCGCAACTTCCGACCTCAACGATCTTTATCGTCGCGTAATCAACCGTAATAACCGACTTAAAAAGTTACTTGATCTAAACGCACCTGAAGTTATCGTTCACAACGAAATGCGCATGTTACAAGAAGCCATCGATTCTCTTATCGACAATAACGCTTCTCACGGACGTCTTGCTAGTTCACAAAATGGTCGTCGCAAGCTCAAATCTCTTTCAGATCTCTTAAAAGGTAAACAGGGTCGTTTTCGTCAGAATCTTCTCGGTAAACGTGTTGACTATTCTGGACGTTCAGTCATTGTAGTTGGTCCAGATCTAAAACTTAACGAGTGTGGTCTGCCAAAACTTATGGCGCTAGAACTCTTTAAACCATTTGTCATTTCTTGGCTTTTACTTAATGAGTATGCACCAAATACTCGTGCCGCCTCTCGTATGATCGAAGCCCACGAATCCATCGTTTGGGATGCACTTGATGAAGTTATTAAGGGTCGTTATGTTCTCTTAAACCGCGCTCCATCTCTTCACCGTCTCTCCATCCAGGCCTTCCAGCCAAAACTTATTGATGGTATGGCTATTCAACTTCACCCACTAGTTGCATCCGGCTTTAATGCCGACTACGATGGTGATCAGATGGCAATTCATTTACCTCTCTCTGATGAAGCACAAAAAGAAGCCCAAGAATTGATGACCGCACAGAATAACCTCTTAAAACCTGCTGATGGATCTCCAGTCCTTGCTATTTATCAGGATGTTGTGCTTGGTAGTTATTATCTTACCTACGATAAACCAGGCACTGAAGCCGATAAACCTCTTGCCTTCAGTTCAGTTTACGAAGCCGAAATGGCTTATGATCGTGGCGATATTGCTCTTCAAACTCCAATTCGCGTCTTCGCAAAGAAGGAGATCCGCGATACAACACTTGGTCGTGTAATTTTTAATGAAATCCTTCCTAAAGACTATCCATACGATAACGGAGTTCAGACTTCAAAACATCTAAAGAAAGTAATGGCTAACATTTTTAACGATTATGGCTCTAAGGTAACCGTCGAGGTAGCCGATAAACTAAAGGATCTAGCTTTCGAATATGAAACTATTGCCTCTATTTCAACCTGTAAGGACGATTATCCAACCTATCCTGAAATTGCTGACTTCATCGCTAAAGGGGATGCTAAAACTGCTCTCATTCAAGATCAATTCGAGCAAGGTCTTCTTACCGATACTGAGCGTTATAATCTTACCATTGCTAACTGGCGTGAAATTGATGGTGAAATTTCCAGTTTCCTTAAACAAAAACTATCATCAATGGATACAGATATTGCCGTTATGACCAACTCAGGCGCTCGTGGTTCTGTTTCTGGTATCAAACTTGCTTCTGCAGCTATCGGTATCATGGTCGATATTAATAACCGCGAAATTGAGCTTCCAGTCAAATCAAGTTATAAAGATGGTCTTAACACACTTGAGTCCTTCATTGCTACTCGAGGTGCACGTCAGGGTCAGGTTTCTACTGCTCTACGTACTGCCGACTCCGGCTATCTTACTCGTCGTCTTGTTGATGTTGCTCAAGATGTCTTTACTACCGAGGAAGAAGCGGAAGATCCAGGCTTTGAAGTCTTTAAAGCAGAAACTACACAAACTGGTATTGAATTTGTCCAACGTATTACTGGTCGCTACACCGCAGCACCAATCCCAGGTTATTTAGAAAATGACCAGTTAATTACTCGCGATGTCGCTGAACAAATTGCTGCTGACGATAGTATTGATTCAGTACGCATTCAATCAGTTCTTACGACTAAGTCCGTTAATGGCATTCCACAAAAAGCCTACGGTGTTGACATGGCCACCAGGAAGCTAGTAGAACCAAATCAGCCTGTTGGTGTCATTGCAGCTCAATCACTTGGTGAACTAGGTACTCAGCTTACTCTCGATACTAAACACTCTTCTGGCGTTGCCGGTTCTGGTGCTATCTCTCGTGGCCTTCCTCGTGTAGAAGAGCTTCTTGAGGCAAGGAATCCAAAAGGTCAAGCTTGGATCGCACCAATTGCTGGTCTCTGCGAAGTCTGGGAAGACGGTAACCATTTCATCGTTCAAATTACTCCATCCTCTGGCAAGACTGAGCGTATCGAGATCAGTGAAGATCGTAAAATCATGATCAAAGATGGGGCTTCTGTCAAAACTGGAGATGTAATTGCAGCCAAGGCAAAGGGAATGGAGCCAATCATTGCGCCATTTGATGGTAATGCTCAAATTGTTGATCACGCCGTACTTATTACCGAAGGTGCCAGTGGTCCTGTTCGCGTTGAAATTCCAAACGAAGCTGAAATGCTTGTTAAAAGCAACGACACCGTTCAGGCTGGTGATCGCCTCACTACTGGCTCATTAAATCTCCAAGATCAATTGAAATATAAGGGCATTGAAGCAACTGCTCGTTATATCATGAATGATATTATGGCAGTTTATGCTGCAAATGGTAACGATGTTTCTGCAAAACATCTTGAAGTTATTGTCCGTCAAATGTTTAGCCGTGTCATGATTGAAGAATCAGGTGATACCAACTTTGTCGCTGGCGATATCACATCAGTCAATGCAGTCGAAGAAGCTAACCGTGAATGTTTAGCCACTGGACGTACTCCAGCTGAATACACTCAACTCTTACTTGGTATTACTAAGGTTTCTATCTGGTCAGATTCTTTCCTCTCAGCAGCATCCTTCCAGGATACAACCCGCGTACTTATTAATGCTGCAATTAATGGTCGCGTCGACAAGTTACATGGTCTTAAAGAGAATGTAATTATTGGTCGCAAGATTCCGGTTGGTACTGGTGTTCGTAAATTACAAGACATTAAGTCCGTAACGGAAGAAAGTTTTGGTGATTTTAAAATTGTTCAAGACGAAGACTTCTAGACGACACTAATAATAAAAATAGCCTCATCTTGGGGCTATTTTTTTGTTAAAATATAAATATATGCATACTTATCTCGAAACAATTAAACAAGCTGCCGTCCTTTTTCCAGTTATTGCCATAGTCTTCACTATACCCTATCTAATCTATAACTATAAAAAATATGGCTCTATTATGAGTCTAAGACTTTGGATTATTTATTCATTTGTCTTATATCTGCTTATCACCTATTGTCTTGTCATTTTACCACTTCCGTCCACCGAAAAAGCACGAACTTTGACCGGTCATCATTTACAATTAAACCCTTTTGGTTTTGTTTTTGATATTATTAAAAACACAAAAATCGATCCATCTAATCCAAAGTCTTTCCTAACAATCTTTAATAACTGGGGATTCCTTACTACAGTTTTTAATATCTTTATGACCTTACCATTTGGATTTTATCTCCGCTATTATTTCCAAAATAGTCTCAGACAAGTCTTAGTAAAAACATTCCTACTTTCTCTCTTTTTTGAGCTAACTCAGCTCAGTGGATTATATTTTATTTATGCGGGAAATTATCGTCTATTTGACGTCGATGATCTAATCACTAACACCCTAGGGGGCTTCTTTGGCTACTTATTAGCCAATCTACTTGCCAACTTTTTACCTACCCGTACTGATATCGACCAAAAGAGCTTTGACCGTAGCAAGAAGATTTCTCTTCTACGCAGAATAGTCGCAATGGCATTTGATATCATCGCCTCGATTATTTTTATGTTATTTATTGGCACACCATTCATGCGAATTTTAGGTTTTGACAATATTATACCAATTAGTTTATTTACAATTATTCTCCTCCTTACCGTAGTGTCAACAATTACAAAAGGTCGTACTCTTGGTTTCTTTATGACTAACCTTAAAGTAAAAATTGATGGAGTGACAGAGCAGCCACAGCTTTTTAAACGCATTCTCCATTATTTTATTCGCTATTCAGTTTTTATTTTACAGTTTATTCTTGCACCATATCTTTTATTTCACTTTATTCAATATCTTGTCTATCAAGAAACGATTACTGGTGACGCCATAGCTATTATTTCAATTTCCTTCATTTTTGCTTACCTTCTATATCTTTTTATCTCATCGATTATTGTTGCAATTAAAAAACCTCTACTATATGAAAGCTTATCGAAGACAAGTCTAGAAAATACTACAATTAATAAAAGTCAGAAGACTTAACCACTCTTGTCGTTATCCTTATTTTGTGATAAAATACCTACGTAAGTTTATCAAGGTGACATTTGACTAACTAGACCAAAGAAAAAGCCGATCTTTTCCGACTGCAATAATTTTTTAGAGAAAATTATAGGCCAAGCAGAGAAACGATCCGGAACTCTTCTTAGTCTAGCTATTAGAGTGTCGCTATTAAAGGAAAGGAAAAGATGAAAGTCATCCTCGGCACCAAAATTGGTATGACCCAGATCATCGGCGAAGATGGATTAGTGACGCAAGTTACTATCCTTCAAGCTGGACCAGCCACAGTGACTCAGATAAAGACCGTCGACACCGATGGTTATAACGCTGTGCAGCTTGGATACGGTCAGGGTAAGAATCTGAGCAAGTCGGTATCAGCTCACGTCAAAAAAGCTGACGAAACATTAAGTCCTAAAATCTTGAAGGAATTTCGTACGGATTCCGCTCCAGAGTTCAAACTCGGTGATACTCTCACTGTAGAAAATTTTGAACTCGGAGACAAGGTGGCAGTTACTGGTATTTCGAAAGGCAAAGGATTCGCTGGTACTGTCAAGCGTTGGAACTTCCAAGAATCGCGCAACACTCATGGCTTCAAAGGAAACATCAGAAGAGTCGGTTCAATCGGTTCAATGTATCCTCAGAAAGTTTTCAAGGGTAAGCGTATGCCAGGTCGAATGGGGCATGATCAAGTTACCGTTAAGAATTTGGTTGTTGCTTATATCGACAAAGAAAATAACATCTTAGGCGTCAAGGGCGCAGTCCCAGGTCCTAAGAAAGGAATTGTAACCGTGGAGGGAAAGGAGTAATATGGCAGATTTAAATCCAGAAATCTTCAATCTCGAAGTTACAAATCATGAGTTAGTTAAGCTAGCCTATGATGCTTATCTAGCAAATTCACGTAGTTCACACGCAAAAACTTTAAAGCGTGGCGAAGTCCGTGGTGGTGGTAAGAAACCTTGGAAACAAAAGGGAACTGGACGTGCAAGGTTTGGTTCAACTCGTAACCCTATCTGGCGTCACGGTGGTGTGGCTGGTGGTCGCACCGGTGAAGAAAACTTCACCAAGAAGCTAAGCAAGAATGCAAAAAGAATTGCAGTCATGCAAGCTCTTTCCATGAAGAATACAAAAAAAGCAATTCAGGTTATTGATAATCTTGGTATCAAAGATGGGAAGGTTAAAGAAGTAATTAAAACTTTAACTGATCTCAAAGTTACTCCAAAGAATATTTTAATTGTCGTTCCAGAAAAAGATGAACTCACTTTACGTGCAACCAACAACATTGCTTTCGCTAAAGTCGTTCGTCCGACCTTTCTTAATGTCTTCGATATCATGAATGCAGACACTATCGTTATCGTAAAAAGCGCCATTTCGGCTCTAGATAACTGGCTAATCGGAAAGGAGAATGTCTAATGTTAGTTATTCCACGCGCAACCGAAAAAGCCTACACAGAACAAACTAAAAACACTTATATCTTTTATGTTCCGGCTAATGCGACTAAACAAGAAGTCGCAAAGTCCATCGCCGAACAATACAATGTCACCGTTAAAGATATTCGTATCTTAATCAGAAAAGGTAAAGCAACCCGTTTTTCAAAAGGCAAACATGCCTATCCAGGTAAAACATTTCGTCGCGACCGTAAAGTAGCTTATATTACTTTAAACGCTGGCGATAAAATTCGTATTTTCGACGAAGAAAAAGTTGAGGAAGGAGATAAAAAATAATGAGCATTAAAGCTTATCGTCCTACCACTCCTGCTCAGCGCCAGAAGACTACTCAGGATTTCGATCAAATCACCACAAGAAAACCTCTTAAGTCTCTTCTTAAAGCTAAAAAGCAGAATGCTGGTAAGAACAGTCAAGGACGCATCACTGTTCGCCATCGTGGTGGTGGTGTCAAGCGTCATTACCGCTTAGTTACCCATAACCTTCCAAAGAATATGACTTTTGAAGTTATGGAAATTGAGTATGATCCAAATCGTAGTGCTCGTATTGCTCGTGTTAAAGACACTAATAATACTTTCTACTACGTAGTTGCAGATTCAAAGATGTTTAAAGGTAAAACCTTCCAAACTGGTGCAGAAGCTCCAATCGAAGAATCAAATCGCTTACCACTCAGCAACATTCCTGTCGGTACTATGGTTTACTCCATCGAATTAACTCCAGGCCGTGGCGCTCAAATGGTTCGTTCCGCAGGGAACTCAGCTCAACTCATGGCTAAAGAAGGTACTTACGCTACTCTCCGTATGCCATCTGGTGAAGTTCGCAAGGTTCTCGCAAGCTGCGAAGCTTCAATTGGTACAGTCGGTAATATGCAACACCAAAATATTAAAATCGGCTCTGCTGGTCGTGTCCGCCGTAAGGGTATTCGCCCAACCGTCCGCGGTGTTGTAATGAATGCTACAGACCACCCACACGGTGGTGGTGACGGTGGTCGCCACGGTACCGGTAAAGCACCTCGTACACCATGGGGTCAGCTCACTCTTGGTTTCCGCACCCGTCACAACAAGAAAACTAATAAAATGATCGTGCGTAGTCGTCACGAAGGAAAGAGGAAATAGTCTATGGGAAGAAGCCTCAAAAAAGGTCCTTTCGTGGATTTTAAATTAGAAAAGAAAATCAAAGCTCTTTCTGCCGAAGATCGCACCGTAATAAAAACTTGGGCACGCTACTCAACAATCTTCCCAGAGATGGTTGGTCGTACTGTCGCCGTCCATAACGGTAAAGTTCACGTCCCAGTTTTTGTATCAGAAAATATGGTCGGTCATAAGCTTGGCGAATTTGCACCAACCCGCAAATTTAAACGCCATGGTGGCAAGAAAGCCGCTGAAGCTGCAAAGCGAGGAGGTAAATAATGTCGACTCATTTTGCACATGCATATATTAAAGGCATTGACTCAATGCCACGCAAAACCAATATCGTCGCTAGCTTAGTTCGCGATCGTTACGTTGCTGACGCAATCGTAATCCTCGAAAACACTCCACGCCGCGCTGCTCGTCCAGTTCTTAAGGCAATCGATTCTGCCAAAGCCAATCTTTTAAACTCTGGTGTATCAATTGATCCTAAAACTATTCGTATTGCTCGCATTTCAGTCACTGCAGGTACTCGTATTCGTCGTTTTGTACCTGCATCTCGTGGTCGTGCTCTTCCATTTGAGAAGATCTCCAGTAATATTTTTGTCGAAGTAGCTGGTGAGGAAAAAACTAAAAAAGCAGAGACCGCCAAGAAGGAGGACAAGTAATGGGACAAAAAGTTAACCCTGTTTCTTATCGTCTACAAGTCAGTAAAGACTGGTCATCAAAATGGTTCACCAGAAACACTGATTTTAAAAAATGGTTAATTGAAGATGTTAAGATTCGCGAGGCTATCGAAAATCGTTTCAAGTCTCGTCCAACAATTGCTCGTATTGACATTGAGCGTACCGATAACCTTACAACCATCACCATTCGCACCGCCAAGGCTGGTGCTGTAATCGGAAAACAAGGTGCAGGTATTAATGAAATCAAAAAAGAGCTTGAAAAAATCACTTCACAGCCAATTCGTATTAATGTTGAAGAAGTTAAAAAACCAGAACTTTCTGCCAAATTGGTAGCTGAGAACATTGGCTTTCAGCTTGGTAAACGTATGAACTTCCGTCGTGCCGTCAAGATGGCTAGCCAGTCAACCATGGCTGCAGGAGCTAAGGGCGTACGTATTGAAGTCTCCGGTCGTCTCAATGGCGCCGAGATGTCTCGCCGTGAAAAGTTTATTGAGGGTTCAGTTCCTCTACACACTCTCCGTGCTGATATCGACTTCTACATTCATCACGCTCCAACCATTGCTGGTATCGTCGGTGTTAAGGTCTGGATTTATAAGGGAGAGAAATAATTATGGCTATTTTACTTCCAAGTCGCGTCGCACATCGTAAGGTCCGTAAGGGTAAGAATAACGGTGTAGCCACACGTTGTAACACAGTTGCCTTTGGTGAATTCGGTCTCATGTCTCTCGATAATGAACGCATTAATTCACGCCAAATCGAAGCAGCACGTCAGGCTATCACTCGCTACATCAAGCGTGGTGGTAAAGTCTGGATTCGTATCTTTCCACACACTCCAGTCACCAAAAAACCTCTTGATGTTAAAATGGGATCTGGTAAAGGTGAACCGCAGTTCTATGTGGCTAAAGTAAAAACTGGTACAGTAATGTTTGAAATGGGTGAAGTTACTGGAGAGCAGGCAAAAGAGGCTCTTCGACTTGCCTCCCATAAACTTCCTGTTCGCTGTAAATTTGTTAAGAAAGGGGATCAGTAATTATGGCTGAAAAACAAGCTAAAAAAGCTGAAAAAGTTCTAAAACCTTTAGCTGATCTTCAAAAAGAATTACTTGAAGCTCGTCGTGGACTAATCGAAGGTACACTTCAAAACCCACATAAGATTAAAGCTTTAAGAAAAGAAATCGCAAGATCAAAAACGTTAATTAATCAAGGAAAGGGAGCCTAAGTATGGCACAAACACTTCAAGGAGTAGTTACTTCTGACAAACGTGAAAAGACCATTACTGTCTCCATTACTAACCGCGAGACTCATCCTCTCTATCGCAAGCAATATTCGCATACTCGTAAGTATACTGCCCACGATGAGAACAATGAGGCCAGGTTAGGAGACAAGGTTGAAATCACCGCTTGCCGTCCTTATTCAAAAACCTGCACCTATAAACTCGTCAAGATTCTTGAGCGATCACATGGTACAGTTGAACTTAAAGACAATGTCAAAAATGTACTACCTGAAGATGAAACCACAGGGGAGGAAAAATAATTATGATTCAACAGGAAACTAGATTGCACGTAGCCGATAATAGTGGCGCCAAGGAACTTGGAGTAATCCGTGTCCTTGGTGGTACTCGTGCTCGCTACGCTCGTGTCGGTGACATTGTCACCGCCAGCGTCAAAGACGCTTCGCCTACTGGCAATATTAAGAAAAAAGCCGTTGTTCGTGCTGTTATCGTACGTACCCGCGGTCAAATTCGCCGTCCAGATGGTTCAACCATCCGCTTCGACGACAATGCAGCCGTCATTATTAATGATGATAAAAATCCTAAAGGCACCCGTGTCTTTGGTCCAGTTCCACGCGAGCTTCGTGAACTTGGTTTTAATAAGATTATCAGCTTAGCTCCGGAGGTACTATAACATGGCCCAGAATCTCAAATCAGGTGATGTAGTAACCATTATCGCCGGTGATAATAAAGGAAAATCTGGCAAAATCGTCAAGATGGATCGTAAAAACCATAAAGCCATGATCGAGGGTATCGGAATCCGTGAGCGTCATATGCGCGCCACTCAGTTCAACCCAAAAGGCGGTAAGAAAGACATTCACGTCGGCATCGATCTCTCAAATCTCAAGAAAGAAGGGAAATAATTATGTCAGAAAAATATATTCCTCGTCTTAAAGCCCTTTATAGTAACGAAATCGTTAAAAATCTTGAAAAAGAATTAAACATCGACAACGTCAATAAACTGCCAAGACTTGAGAAAGTTATCATTTCTTGTGGTATTGGTAAAAAACGCGAAGACAAGCACTTCACTGAAACCGTTGCTCTTACCCTAGAAAAAATCACAGGTCAGGCTCCAATTTCACGTCTTGCAAAAAAATCTATCGCATCTTTCAAGATTCGTAAAGGCATGGGTGCTCCAGTTGGCTATCTTGTTACATTACGTAATGATAAAATGTACGAGTTCGTCGATCGTTTAATTAGTATTGCTTTACCACATGTCCGTGACTTTCATGGTGTACCAGCTAACTCATTTGACATGCAGGGAAACTATTCGATCGGTCTTAAAGAACAAACCGTTTTCCCAGAAATTACCTTTGAAGATGCATCTGTTCTTCATGGTCTCGAAGTTACTTTTATTATCAAAAATGGCTCCAAAGAAAGCAGTCGTAAGTTATTAGAGGCATTTGGCATGCCTTTTGAAAAGAAGGAGAGCAAATAATATGGCAAAAAAATCAGCAGTCCTTCGTGACCTCAAACGCCAGAAAATGTTTGACAAATACAAAGCCAAACGCGCTGAACTGAAAGCAGCTGGCGATCTAGAAGGTCTTCAAAAATTACCTAAGAATTCAAGCCCAACTCGACTTAAAAACCGTGATTTGCTTGACGGTCGTCCACGCGGTTATATGCGTCGCTTCGGATTAAGTCGTATTAGCTTCCGCGAAAAAGCTAGTAAGGGTGAGATTCCAGGTGTAACTAAGAGTAGTTGGTAAGGAAAGGAGTAAGTTATGTCATTACAATCAACAGATCAGATCGCAGACCTTATCACCCGCATCCGTAACGCTATTATGGTTAGCAAAAATGAAATCAGCGTTCCAGCTTCCAAGCTCAAGCTTGCCGTTCTTGAAGGTCTTAAGCGCACCAATTTTATCGCAGACTACAACATTATTGAAGCTACTCCACGTAACTCCATTCACGTAGTCATTAACGAAAACAATGAAGCCCCACGTATCAACGAGATTACCAAGGTTTCCAAACCGGGTCGTCGTGTTTATGCTGGAGTCAATGAATTACCAAAAGTCAAGTCAGGTCGTGGTATTATCCTCATCTCGACTTCCAAAGGGGTCATGACTGGCGACGAAGCCAAAAAAGCTCGTCTCGGTGGTGAAATCCTCGTCAAAGTTTGGTAATCAAACTAACAATAAAAATAGAGCCCACGCGGCTCTATTTTTTAACCTAAATTGTTTCAAAACACTGATTACTTATTTGACACCTAAACCCACTACTATAAAATAAGCTTCATACAGAGGTAAAAGGTTGCTTAAAAATTCAAAATATGATATCATCGCGAAGATAATATTAATTGAAAGGAAGATATGAGTCGTATCGGAAAACAACCTGTACAGATTCCTGCAGGAGTGACAATCACGGTCGGCGAACAGACTATCACTGTCGCTGGACCTAAAGGTTCACTCGAGGTTCCTGTTCAGAAAAACGTTGTAACTAAGATTGAGGATGGGAAAGCCGTCATTACTCGCAAAGATGATGAACCAAAATCTCGCTCTTGGCACGGTCTACAACGTGCACTTCTAAACAACGCTGTCATTGGCGTCACTCAAGGCTTCGAGAAGAAGCTTGAAATTACTGGTGTTGGCTTTCGTCTATCAGGCGGACCAAAGGAAATTGAAATGTCCCTTGGTTTCTCTCATCCAGTTAAATACTCTGCCCCAGATGGCGTAGAGCTTAAAACTAATAAGATGGAGATTATTGTCTCCGGCATTGACAAACAAAAAGTTGGTCAAACAGCCGCAGAAATTCGCGCCTTCAAGAAACCAGAACCATACAAAGGTAAAGGTATTAAGTATGCTGATGAGGTTATTCTTCGCAAAGCAGGAAAGGCAGGAAAGAAATAATGAATAAGGTTTTTCGAGCAAATCGAACCCGTGCTAAAATTCACGGTACCAATGAGCGTCCTCGCCTCGCTGTACACATTAGCAACTTAAATGTTACTGCTCAAATTATTAATGACGACACCCAGACTACCCTTGCCTACGCCACTACCGTTGGTAAAAAAATGACTGGCACAATGTCCGAAAAAGCAGCTAAAATTGGTACTGAAATTGCCAAGTTAGCTAAAAAAGCAAATATCAGCAAGGTTGTTTTCGACCGAGGTTCAAGGTTATACGCAGGACGTATGTCTTCACTCGCCGACGCAGCCCGTAAGGAAGGATTGGAGTTCTAATATGTCCGACACAAATACAACTGCTCCAAAGCAACCAAAAGTTATTAACAAGTCTGGTACTCTCAAAATGACCGACGAAATCGCCGCTACTAAGCAGACTCGTGATATGTCTGGTCGACCAATACGAAAAAATACACGTCGTGATCGTGTAAAGGCCGATAATACACCAAAAGAATTTGATGAAATCACTATCAACATCGACCGCGTCTCCCGCACTGTAAAAGGTGGCCGTCGTATGCGCTTTAAGGCACTTGTTGCCGTTGGCAATAAGAAAAATAAAGTTGGTGTTGGTGTAGCTAAGGGCGGTGATGTCACTACCGCTGTCCAGAAAGCCGTACGTGTTGCCAAGAAAAACATGATCGCTTTTAATATGGACGAAGAGACTATCTGTCACGAAGTTGAAACCAAAACCACTGGTGCACACGTTTTAATGAAACCTGCAGCTCCTGGTACTGGAATTATCGCTGGCGGTATCGTACGTTCTATTATCGGCTTAACAGGTGTTAAGAATCTGATCTCAAAATCACTCGGTTCTACTAACAAAGTAAACATTGCTTACGCTGTTATTGAAGGTCTCAGACAGCAAGTTCCTCGTGCAAAATGGAATACTACTATCGAAAAAAATAAAGCCTCCAAAAAGGAGAATAAATAATGAAGTACAATGATTTAATCGTTGAGCGAAATACTCGTCCAACTCGCGCTGGTCGTGGCATTGCTGCTGGGCGAGGTAAAACTGCTGGCCGTGGCACTAAGGGACAGAAAGCTCGTACTGGTCATCGTAAGATGTCTGCAACCTTTATGGGTGGTCAACGCGCGCTCATGCAAGCTATTCCAAAACTTAAAGGTTTTAAGTCACTTCACAAGAAGGCTGAGCTTGTCTATACCGACAACCTTAATGGTTTGACTGGTATTATTGACAACTTTATTCTTGCAGAAGCAAATCTCATCACCAATCCATATGTTAAAGTTAAGATAATTACTCGTGGTGAGTTGGAAGCGAAAATTAATCTTAAAACTCAATTTGCAAGCAAAACCGCAATCGATATGATCAAGAAAGCTGGTGGCAACTTTACAAAAACCAAAGTCCCAGCACGACCAAAAGCTGAAAATAATATTTCAGAATAGATTCAAAACAAAAAATAACCTCTACATGGGGTTATTTTTTGTTTACTTTATGATACTATATATAGGTAAATACAAGAGAGGTCCTAATGCATTTCAAGACAATATTCAAATCCCTAAAAAATAAAGACATGTTAAAACGTATCTGCATCGTATTTGGTATAATTGTTGCATACCGTTTACTTGCTCATATTCCAGTTCCAATGGGAGACGCTAAGACCTTTAAGGATGCTGTTTCCAATCTTATTTCAAAATCTGATTTTTCTGGATTCCTAAACCTTATTTCTGGCGGTGGACTCGCTTCTTTTTCGATTATTCTAGTTGGTCTTTCGCCATACATTACAGCCTCCATCATCTTCCAACTTCTTACCAAAGCAATTCCAAGCCTCGAAGAGCTATCTGAAGACGGCGAGACCGGACGCCGCAAGATCAATCAATGGACTCGTATGCTAACTGTACCTCTCGCTATTATCCAATCTGTCGCTTATATTTACATTCTTTATCAATCGGTCGCCGCCACAAATACTGTCTCCTTTGTGCCAAGTACCCGTGACTGGATTCTCTCAATTGCCACAATGACCGCCGGATCTATCATCCTCATGTGGCTTGGAGAATTAATCACAGAACAGGGTGTTGGTAATGGTATCTCAATGATAATTTTCGCCAGTATTATTTCGCAATTCCCGACCACTACCGCCTCTCTTTCTCGCAGCTTGTTTGAAACAAAATATGGTACACTTAGTCTTTTTGGGTGGCTCAATCTCCCAGTTAATCCGACCGTCTTTTGGACCCTGATCGTTATGGGACTCGCTATCATTGTTGTCCTCTATTGGCTCGTAAAGCTCAACGAGGCTCAACGCATAATTACTGTTAATTATGCAAAACGTATTCATGGAAACAGTTCTTATGGCGGCATTAAATCTATTTTACCAATCAAATTAATTGCTGCTGGCGTTGTTCCTGTCATTTTCGCAACGGCTTTTCTTTCTCTTCCTTCACTCGTAGGACAACTATTTACTACTATCGACCACAATAACAGTTTTGGTACTACACTTACCACTCTCTTTACTGCACCAAATGCACAAAACTTTTCCAGGCTCTATCCAAAAGGTATTACACCACAATGGTTTATTTATCCAACACTTTATTTTATTTTGGTCGTACTCTTTACTTACTTCTATACATCTATTATCTTCAATACCAATGAAATTGCTGATAATTTACAAAAACAAGGCGGCTTTATTGAAGGAGTTAGACCAGGCAAAACTACCGCCAAGTATCTTGATAATGTCGTGAATAGGCTAAATCTTTTCGGGTCAATTTCACTTGGTCTTATTGCCATGCTTCCATTTATTACCGACTATATCTTTATTATTATCACCGGATCACCTATGGGCCTTTCACTTTCAGGAACTGGACTACTCATCGTAGTTACTGTAGCACTAGAAAATCTTAGACAAGTCGATTCTCGCGCACTCATGGTCACTTATGACGATTTTAAATAAAACATAAAGGGTGGAAATATGGCATTGTCAACTCCGAATACAAAACCTCGTATAAGTACAATCATTAAGATAATCTTTCTGATCTGTCTAGCAGGTATCATTGCGAGACTCGCTTTTTGGGAAAGCCATTACTATAAAAGCCAAGAGGGCAAAGAGCGCATCGAGCCACGCACCACTGGCGACATTTCAGCCGATAGTGCCAACGTAGATGAGACAATCATCACTGACGATCAAAAACAAAGCTATATAGTTGCCGCAGATCAACCACGTTTTTTGAATATTGAAAAAATAGGCATACATAATGCCAGGATTCTCCCTGTTAAAGAAACCAGCTCTGGTGCCATTGCTGTACCTATTAGTATTTTTGACGTTGGATGGTATACGGAGTCAAGCATACCTGGCAAAACTGGCACCACTATCCTCGATGGACACAACGGCGGCCCAACCATGCAAGGCGTCTTTAAAAATCTTGTCCTTCTTGAAAAAGGTGATCGTATAGAAATTGAGATGGGTGATGGCACAAAATATACCTATCAAGTCTACGATAATAACACATATACTCTTAAAGAGGCTAATCAAAAAATGCACAGTATGCAAGTCTCTCCAGTTGACGGCGTAGAATCGATCAGTATTATTACTTGTACAGGAGAGTGGTCCAATCTACAAAGAACCTATCTCTCACGCCAATTCTTAAGAGCAGTTCGAATATAATGGAGCAAAGTGGAATATGGATAATATTTACATAAGGCCGATGTTAATCGAGGATTATGATGATATCCATAAGCTCTGGACTTTAACCAAAGGAATGGGTTTAAATAATTTAGATGATTCAAAACCAACATTTACATTTTAGTTATTTTTTGTTATAATCAGCGAGTAATTTATGGTTAGTCAAAAGGAAGTAATCAAACTCGGTGGCACCATCGTTGATGCATTACCAAACACTCAATTTCGAGTGGAACTTGAGAATGGCCATATTATTATTGCGCACATGAGCGGAAAAATGCGCAAAAACTTTATCCGTCTTGTGCCAGGTGACAAGGTTGAAGTCGAACTTACCCCTTACGATCTTACTAAGGGGCGTATCAGCTTCCGCCTCAAATAATATCAACCGCTATCTTGGCGAAACTCATAGTCACTTTCCGCTAGTGAAACTAGAGGAGTACCTAAGGATAGTTTAAATAAGGAAAGGATTTTTACACACAATGAAAGTACGTGCAAGTGTAAAGAAAATCTCCCCTGATGACATTTATGTACGCCGCAAAGGTGTTCTTCGTGTTATCAATAAGAAAAAACCTAAGAATAAGCAAAGGCAGGGTTAAGAATGGCAAGAATTGCTAGTGTTGTCATCCCTTCCGAAAAACAAGTTTGGATTGCTCTAACTTACGTTTTCGGCATCGGACGCACAACCTCAAAAGCCATCCTTGCGGAGGCTAAAATAGAGCCTACCACTCGGGTGAAAGATCTCACCGAGGCTGAAGAACAGAAAATCAACGACATTATTTCTAGTAAATATCAGGTCGAAGGTGATCTGCGTCGCCTCGTTACAAACAATATTAAACGAATCAAGGACATCAATTCTTACAAAGGTGTCCGCCACAAGGCTGGACTTCCAGTCAACGGCCAGCGTACTCGAACGAATGCACGTACTCGTAAGGGTAAGGCGATCGCGGTCGGTGGAACACAACCAAAAGCAGCAAGTAAGACTTAGAGGTAATTAAAATGACAGAAGAAGTAAAACAAGCTGAAGTAGCTGAAGTCAAAGCTACCAAAGTTAAAGGTAAAAAAGGTAAACGTGTCGTGACTTCCGGTCAAGTACATATTAAAGCTACCTTCAACAACACTATTATTAGCGTTTCCGATAAAAAGGGCCAAGTCCTCTCTCAGTCATCCGCTGGAGCTAATGGCTTCCGTGGCTCTAAGAAGGGCACTGCCTATGCAGCCCAAATCGCTGCCGAAAAAGCTGGTGAAATTGCCAAAAAAGATCATGGACTCAATTCAGTTGATATTTACGTCAAAGGTATTGGGCTTGGTCGCGATAGCGCAATCCGTGCTTTCTCCGGCCTTGGCATTAAAATCGATAGTATAACCGACCAAACACCTATCGCTCATGGTGGTGTTCGTCCAAAGGGAGAGAGGAAACCGTAATGGCACGAGATAAATCTCCAATCGTCAAACAAAGTCGTCGCGAAGGTTTTGCCCTCGCACCAAAAGCCCATAAAATTATGGCAAGAAAATCTGGTATTCCAGGTCAACATAGTGACATGCGTATCCGTGGAGGTAGCCTCTACCTTACTCAGTTACGTGAAAAGCAAAAAGTTCGCCGTCTCTATGGTCTACTTGAAAAACAATTTGCCAAACTCATGAAAGAGGCTTTGAAAACTGAAGGTCTTTCTGGTCAAAATCTTCTTGAGTTCCTCGAGCGTCGCGCAGATAACGTTGTCTTTCGCGCAGGCTTTGCGACCACTCGTCGTCAAGCACGTCAGCTCGTTTCTCACGGCCACTTCTTACTCAACGGTCGCCGCATTGATATTCCATCAATTCGCCTTAAAGCCGGAGACGTCTTAGAAGTTCGTACAAAATCAGCTAAGTCAGAATACTTCAAAAACCTTGAGAATACTGTTGCTGCATCTGGCGTCCAGCCACTTAGTTGGCTAAAAGCCGATGCTAAAAAAATGAGGATTGAAATCACCGGTACGCCAAAACGCGAAGAAGTAGAAGCCGGAATTAATGAACAATTAATCGTTGAGTATTACTCACGCTAAGGAGAACAATGACAACAAAAGTAATTCACGAAGCAAATCTTGCAGAAGTCAACGAATTGTCTGCCACTAGCGCCTCATTTGTTATCAAACCGCTTTATCATGGTTATGGTCACACTTTAGGAAATTCGCTACGCCGTGTTCTACTCTCAAGCATTAAGGGTGCTGCCATCACCTCTTTCAGTATTGAAGGTACCACTCACGAGTTTACTGCCATTGAGGGTGTGCGTGAAGATGTTATCGACATCATGCTAAACCTCAAAAATATTCGCTTTAAGTGTCACACTGACGCTCCAGTTGAACTTAGTCTTGAAGTTAAGGGTAGTAATCAAACTGAAAAAGATGGTGATGCGCGTGTTATCGCTGGTGACATCAAACTCACCGGTGACGTCGAAATCGCTAACCCAAATCAGGTTATCTGCCATATCGACGATCCAAACTACACACTTAAAATGCATTTCATCGTTGAGTCAGGACGTGGTTATCTTCCAATCGAAGCTGCTAGCGAAGAACGTATTCATAGCGACATGATCGCACTTGATGCTGTCTTCACTCCAGTTTTACGTGTTCGTTTTGATGTAGATAAGACTCGTGTTGGACAGGACACAAACTTGGACCAATTAACTCTTACTATTGAAACCGATGGTACCATCACCCCAAGAGAAGCTTTCGAGGAAGCCGCAGCCATTCTACTTAATCAATATAAAGCTTTTGCTGGAAGCACCGTTGTTGAATCAGCACCTGCTCCAGGTTCAAAAGAAGAAGCGGAAGATGCAGGTCTTATGCTCCCAATTGAAGAGCTCGGACTTTCCGCCCGCACCGCCAACGCACTTGTTAATAACGAAATCCGTACCATTCGCGATCTCGTGGTTTTATCGGACACCGATCTCAAAGAACTAAAGGGTTTTGGACAAAAAGCGCTTGACGAAGTTAAACAAAAGTTAACGGAGTTAAATATTTAAATGCACCGCCACGGATACAAAGGTCGTAAATTCGGCCGTGAAACCGACCAGAGAAGGGCTCTACTACGTGGGCTGATGTGTTCTCTGATCAAATATCAAACAATTACCGTTACGCTTGCCCGCGCTAAAGAAATGCGTCGTGGCACCGAGAAGCTAGTTACTATCGCTAAGAAAGGTGGCCTCGCAAATCGTCGTCTCCTTATCTCCCGCCTCGACAATCTCGAAGCCGCAGATCTCTTAATGGACGTAATCGCTCCTCAGATCAAGCGTAATTCAGGTTATTTAAGAATCGAACGCACTGGTTTTAGAAAAGGTGATCACGCCGAAATGGCAACTATCTCTTTTGTTGATCCCATCAATCTCGATCTCAAAAAGGAGGCTAAGTAATGAAAACTTTTAGCCAAAAAACCGCAGAAATTAAACGCGAGTGGTTTATCATTGATGCCAGTACACTTCCACTTGGTAAGCTAGCCGTCGTTATCGCTGATAAACTTATGGGTAAATCAAAAGTTACCTACACACCACATATTGATAATGGTGATTACGTTATCGTCATTAACACTAAGAATATTCAAGTTACTGGCAACAAAATGATTGATAAAAAATATTACCGCCACAGTGGTTTTCCAGGTGGACTAAAAGAGCTAAGGCTTGAAGAGGTTATTGAAAAAGATCCTTCCTACGTTCTAAAAGAAGCTGTTAAAGGCATGATACCAAAAAATAAGCTTGCAGCAGATCGCTTAGCTCGTCTTCGCGTCTTTAATGGCGCTGAGCATACTCATGCTGCTCAAAATCCAAAGGAGATCAAATAATGGCTACAACCAAATATTCCTACGGTCTTGGTCGTCGCAAAGCCGCAACTGCACGCGCACGTCTATACAAAGGTAAAGGTGAAGTCACCATCAATAACAAAGTTGCTCTTGACTATCTTTCTGGCAATAAATCATTACTTGCCGAAGTTACTGATCCATTAGCCATAGCCGGCAAACAAAAAGAGTTTGATATCACCATTCTTGTCTCGGGCGGTGGTCTCGCTGGTCAGGTTGATGCTATTAAATTAGCTATTTCTAAGGCTCTCACTTTAGAATTTCCTGATCTACGCCCAGTACTTAAAAAAGCTGGCCTAATCAAGCGCGATCCACGCGAAAAAGAACGCAAAAAATACGGTCTTCGCTCGGCAAGGAAACGCGAACAATTCTCCAAGCGTTAATTCTGGACGCAATATGGATAAAAAATACTCCGCTTGGGGTATTTTTTATCTAATGATATAATCAACTTATGTTCAATGACTTATTAAATGCTTTTACTTCAATAAAAAATTTCAAAAGCTTTCTTAAAAAATATGAACACCTGATCGCCTATCTTTTCTTTGGTATTCTTACAACCCTCATTAATTTAGTATCTTTTTGGCTGATTTCCAAATTTACTAACATTGAAACTATCCCAGCCACTGTAATTTCTTGGTTTATTGCCGTAGCCTTTGCTTTTATTACCAATAAAATCTGGGTTTTTAAAAGCACCAACAAAACCAAAAAAGAGACCACAAAAGAAATTATCAACTTCCTTATTGCTCGTCTCGTCACCCTCCTCTCTGAGGTTTTAATTATGTGGTTTATGGTCGATTTTTTACATCAAGATAAAATAATCTGGAAATTACTTTGTAATATTGTCACCGTAATACTGAATTATGTTTTCTCAAAACTTTTTGTTTTTAAGATGAAACAACACGAGTAATTATTCTAATTTTATACTTTACAAAATATTTATCTTAGCAAAACAAAAACTCACAACTAAGGTGAGTTTCAAATACAATTTGGTGGAGTATAGGAGATTCAAACTCCTGACCTCTTCGCTGCCAGCGAAGCGCTCTAATCAGCTGAGCTAATACCCCGATACTGCTATTATAACATAATATACTCAAATATTATCATTAAAAAGGGGAGACTTTCCGCGTCTCCCTCATTCTCCAAGAATCTTCGACCACTCATCGTCGTTAGGTTCCTGATCAGGGATCTTAAATTGATATGCCTTGGAGTAAAAATGAATTGCTCCACGGAAGATATCCCTTAACCCACTAATCTGGTTAGCAAACTCCGGCCACAACTCCTTTGCATTTTTCAGCAATGGCATCAGAAAAAAATGCGTCTCAAAGACATTTTTGATAATTGATTCCCGAGACAGGTCACAAAGTGTCCAGATATTATTCATTCTGTCATACCCCTTACATAGTAAGGCATATTTGCTGTCAATCAAGCCATTATAATATCTCCGTTTAGCTACCAACTTTGACTCGCCATCACAACGCCGAAAAGTCATTAACTCCACGGCATGTTTTACCTCATCATTGCACGGCAATGTCTGCACTGGCGTCATCGTATCTTCTGGTACATCATGTAAGATAATTGCCGCCAGTAGAATGTCATCCGTAATCCCATTCGAGATCGCAAAGGTTGCAGCCTTTAGCGGATGTAAGATAAACGGCTCACCGGTCTTCCTAAACTGCCCCGCGTGTTTACGTCTTGCATATCCAAGCGCCGTTAAAGTCTGCACATGAGAGCCTGTACTTGCAAACCCTCTCAAAAAAGTGCTAATAGTCTTCACAGTTTCATCTTCAGGTAACACAATTTTCTTTTCCATAGATCAAACCTCCTTTTAATGTACAATAAGTTAGTAGATATCCTAATACCAAAATGCAGTTTATGCAAGCACAACCAATACTAGTCTACCTAGGATTTTAATACTCTTATAGTTGTCAAAACAAGTAATCGGTTTTATAATATACAACATATTGTAGTCGGAAAATTACAAGTTATAACTTGAAAAATATTTTCCATGTTCAAAGCACCTTAATAGGAGGTATTTTATGTACTATTTTATCGATTTAAATAATGACGACAAAATTTTTGGCCGTCCAATGGATGCTGAAAGCGTTTCGCAGTCAGACAAGAGTAATTTGGAAAAAAACACACACCAATTAGCTCATCAAAACAATGAACCACAAACCTACTTAAAAAAGTTGGCCTATGGAGTCTGGAAGAGCTACCAGGCAATGAGAAGAGAAGATGGCTTCCTTCGAATCGGCAATATTAATTACGGCGTTGTTTATGATGTTTACGATGACGTCAATCGTCGCCCGGAATCTGTTGCAGAACATAGCTTTAGCACAATAAATCTTCTTGAATTAGTAGGAGAAAAATGCGGTAGTTTTATCGAAAAAAAGCTCATTAAACGCGCTAAGAGATTTATGCAGTATCATGATTTGGGTGAGACTGAACACGGAGACATTCCGGACAATCAATTTCGCAATAAAGAAGAAGCCGATCAGTCCGAATACGAATGCTTAAAGGAGAGACTAAAATACAGAGATTCAAAAATCTGTAAAAAAATTTTGCGTGATTTTAAGATCTATAATCAGGATCCCACAAAACTTACAGAAAAAGATAGAAGATTTCGAGACATCTGTAAACTCACCGATAAACTGGATGCTATCCTGCGCGGTCTTATCTACGAATCTTACGGATATAAAGGAAACCTCTATAGCCAGAGTAACCCAAAAATCTCCGAAAATGAGAAAAAATATGCCGAAATTATGCAGGAAAGTTCGCTGGTAGCAATTTTTACAGCCAGCTTTGTTGCTAACGAACACAACTGCTATTTTTATCCATTTTTCCGTGAGATATTAAAAGCAGCAGTCTTTGATATTCGCGGACATTGGTTTGACAATTGGGATAAAAAAAGTTTAGAGCTCCATCGACTTGGATGGGGAAAATAGTTATAAAACTTCTTTAGCCTCAGCTTCGCTGGGGCTTTTTTATTTTTTTGGTGAATGCTATACTATCTAAAAATGGAGGTCTAGGTCTATGAGTAAGTTTGATGAACAATATCTAGAATTATGTCAAAAAATTCTAGAAACTGGTGAACGTGTTACTACCAACCCTAAAATTCTTAATCAAAAAACCAATCCGAATATTCAGTCCAATTTCCCAAATCATCTAGCTCAAACTATTACCCCCACCACCACCATCCGTCTACCTCATCAGATTCTACAATTTGATCTTTCCGAAGAGTTTCCCATCCTCACTACCAAGTTTGTTGCTTTTAAATCAGCTGTTCTTGAAATGCTCTGGTTTTACCAGGCTCAAAGCAATGATGTAAGATGGCTACAGGAGCGCGGCGTTAAAATTTGGGATCAATGGGAAATCGATGAACAAGGCAATTACCAAGGAAAATATTTTGGCAAAGAATTTGCTCATACCATAGGTACTGCTTACGGTTGGATCGTCAACCGCTATCAGCTAACTCAAGGCCTCATCGAAACCATTAAACACGATCCTACTAACCGTCGCATGATTATGTCACTCTGGCAAAATGAATGGATAAAAACCGCTGCTCTCCCTTCTTGTGTTTGGAATACACAATGGAGCGTCTCAGATGGTAATCAAAAACTAAATCTTATTGTTACCGTCAGGTCAAATGACGTACCTCTCGGTATGCCCTTTAATGTCACACAATATGCCGTACTCTGCCATCTGATCGCCAAAGTCTGTGGATTAAAACCCGGTCTGATGACTTATGTTATTAATGACGCTCATATCTATGAAAACCAAATTCCTGGCATAGAAGAACAACTTCGTCGCCGAGATGAGAAAATCCAGAAAGATGGCGAGCTTTTCAAGGCCCCATCACTTTACATTAATCCCGAAATCAACGACTTCTTTAAATTCGACAATTCAAAAGAACTGAAAGATGTTCAACTAATCGGCTACAAGCACCAAGGTCGCATCGTCATGCCAGTCACGGAATAAATATTCTAACTAATTTTAATAAAGGAGAGTTGATGAGTTTTAGTATTATTGCAGCAATCGGTAAAAATCGTGAATTAGGTAAAAAAGGTGGATTAGTATTTAATATCCCTGGAGATTTAAAATTTTTTAAACAAACCACGATGGGTTTTCCGGTTGTCATGGGACGTACCACCTTTTTAAGCCTTCCAAAACTACTCCAAGGACGAAAACATTTTGTTTTATCACCAGACGAAGAGCCCACTTTTCCAAAAGAGGTAATCGTCCTGCATAATCTCAATAAATTTATCGAAGATCACCAAAAAGATAAACAAGAGTATTTCATTATTGGTGGCGGCTCCATCTATCAACAATTTTTACCCTACTGTGACAAAATATATCTCACTGAGGTAGACGGAGAGGATCCTGAGGCGGATGTATTTTTTCCAGAATTTGACAAGAGCAAATATAGCATTACTAAACTTGGCCAGAATAGTGATATAATCAAGACAAAGGAAGGCGATCATGATCTAAATTACACTCATAACTTATATCAAAAAATCTAATCAACTTAAAAAGAATAAAGTTATGTCAACAAATTTACATCATACATTACAAGATCCAATCTTCGACCTTATTAAACAAGAAGAGACTCGTCAAACCGAAGGACTAGAGCTAATTCCTAGTGAAAACTATGTCTCAAGTAACGTCCTAAAAGCCATGGGCTCTATCCTTACCAATAAATATTCTGAAGGATATCCATCTTTTGAAGGTTTAAACTGGCAAGAGGAAGACGCTAAAAATCGTGATCATAAGACCAACTTTAATTGGAATGAAGATCAAATTTCTAAACAGCTTCTTCCGAACTATCGATATTATGGCGGTCAAACCAATATTGACCGTATCGAGCGCCTCGCAATCGAGCGCGCCATGAAACTTTTTCATGCTGATCACGCCAATGTGCAACCTCATTCTGGCGCCAATGCTAACGAAGCTGTCTATTTTGCCTGGTGTCAACCAGGTGACAAAATCCTCGCTATGAATCTTGGTCATGGCGGTCATTTAACACACGGATCTCCAGTCACCAGATCTGCAAAAATTTATAATTTTATCTCCTATGGTACCACCGAAGACGGCGATCTTGACTACAAAGAAATTGAACGCTTAGCCGAAGCGGAACAACCAAAAATTATTCTTATTGGCTATTCTGCCTTTATGAAAATCCCTGATTTTGAACGCATCGCCAAAATTGGTCAAAAAATCGGCGCCCTTCTTATGGCTGATATGGCTCATGTTGCCGGCCTCATCGCTGGCGGCGTTCACCCTAATCCTCTTGATTATGGTTTTCACGTTATGACTACTACAACACACAAAACTTTACGTGGCCCACGTGGTGGACTTATCCTTTCAAATGGTAATGTTGCCTCTCCGCTCAAAAAACCCGAGCATACGCTTGAGAATATTCCTATCCTCATCGATCGTGCGGTTTTTCCAGGCACCCAAGGTGGTCCGTTAGAACACATTATCGCCGCTAAAGCCATCTCGTTTCTTGAAGCTCTCCAGCCAAGTTTTCAAAACTATGCAAAACAAATTATACTAAATGCTAAAGCTCTAGCTAATAACCTCACTAATTTAGGCTTTACCCTGCAGGGCGGGGGTACTGACAATCATCTCATCTTAATCAATGTCAAAAAGAGTTTCGATATTGACGGTAAGTTTTATGAACGAGCTCTCGATCTTGTTGGCCTCACCCTCAATGCTAATGCCGTCCCCGGCGACAAAGGTGGTGCTTTCCGTCCTTCCGGTGTTAGGCTTGGCACCCCAGCAATCACTACCCGTGGTATGAAAGAGCCTGAAATGAAACAAATCGCAAATTGGATGAAACAAGTCATGGATCTTTGTTTAAAGGCCGGTTCCGAAGATAACTTAACCAATCCAGAAATTAAACAAGAATTAAAAAAGATTCATCAAGAAGTGATCACCCTCTCAAAACAGTTTAATGTTCCTGGACTAGAGAGGTAGCTATGTAAAACGCAAAGACTAGAATCACTCAATTTCTCTATTTAATATTTAAAATTAACACCGCGTTCAGTAAAAGGAATCTATGAAACTAGAATTCAAAAACATCAAGAAAGTTTTTGGTAAAAAGACAGTCTTAAATAATATCAGTTTCACTGCAAAAAGTGGTCGTGCCTTTGGCCTACTTGGTCGTAATGGTGCAGGCAAGACCACAACCATTCGCATTCTTATGAATGTTTTTAAGGCAACTAGTGGCGAAATTCTTCTTGATGGTAAACCACTTGATTACAAATCCGTAAGCTTCGGCTATCTTCCCGAAGAGCGCGGTTTATATCCAAAAGAAAAAATCTTTGATCAGCTTGTTTATCTCGCCAACCTCAAAGGTATGAATAAAAAAGATGCCGAAAAATCTATTAATTATTGGCTTGACTTTCTCAATATGTCAGAATACAAAAATAAGCAACTAGATACCTTATCAAAAGGTAATCAACAAAAAATCCAATTAATTTCCAGTATTGCACACGATCCAGACATAGTAGTTTTTGACGAGCCATTTTCTGGACTTGATCCAGTCAACGCCAAACTCCTCGAGAGCGTCGTAAAAGAGCAAGTCAAACAAAATAAAGTTGTCATCTTCTCCAGTCACCAAATGAACTACATCGAAGAATTTTGTGATGACATTTTGATTATGAAAAACGGCGAAATTATGATTTCTGGTAATATTAAGCAGATTAAACAAAGTTACGAACGTGATAAATTAAAGATCGAATCCAGAGAAGTAAAGAAAATCAAAGCCGATTACAACTCAGAGAGTGAGATAATCAGTAGCTCAAATTTAATCTTTAAGATGAAAACAGCCGAACAAAAGCAAAAAACTATGCAAAAACTTATCGGAAAATATGATATTGACAGCATTGGTATCCTGGAGCCAACTCTAAATGATATTTTTGTCGAATACGCTGGAGACGAAAAAGAAATCGCTGAAATTGAAAAGTTAAAAGAGGAAGAGAAGATCTAATATGAAACAATTTTTTACAATTTTTAAGCATGAGCTTGCTCAATATTTCAAAAACAAAGTCTTCGTTATTACAACCATCGTCCTCGTTTTAGCAGTTTCTGGCTTGCTTTTTGCTCCACGCATCGGTGAAGTTATTAAAAAATCACAAAACGCCGATTCTTCAGAAACGAAAAAAACCGAAGTACTTATCAAATCTAATAGTTCAGAGATCAACAAAGTTCTTCCGACTATCGTTACAAGTTTTCCACAAGCTAATGTTAAAATTACAAACGATTCAATTGAGCAAATTAAGTCAAAAATCAAAGATCAATCAGTTAATTTTGCCTTTATCCTGTCATCTGATCTTAAATCCTACACTTACCTCACGAACGTCTCTATATTACAAGATCCAAACCTTCAAACTATGGATACTCTCTTAAAAACAATCTACTCCAATCTTTATCTTAAAAAGCACGGCCTTTCCGACACTCAAATTACTGAAGTCCAAAATCCCAATATTACTCACACTATCGAAAGTATCAGCGAAGATGGATCAAAGAACTTTTGGTACGCCTACGTCATGGTTTTTGTTCTATATATGGTCATCATTATATTTGGACAAAAGGTTGCTATGAGCGTTGTCACCGAAAAAACCTCTCGCGCTATGGAAGTTTTAATCACTAGCGCCAGCCCAGTCGCTCTCATGTTTGGTAAAATCATAGCCTCTAGCGTTGCTGGCATAATACAGATCGCTGCAATTTTTGGCTCTGCCTTTATCTCTTACGGCGTCAACAAACCCTACTTTGAAAATAATGCCATAATAACCACACTCTTCAATTTTCCAGCTTCCTTAGTTGGCTATCTTCTGATCTTCTTCTTGCTCGGTTTTCTTGTTTACTCCTTTCTCTTTGGAGCTATGGCTTCCACTGTTTCAAAAATTGAAGATCTCTCATCAGCTCTAATGCTTATTCAAATCGTCTTTGTTATTGGTTTTGTAGCATCGACCAGCGCCATGAGTAGTGGCGAAGTCAATTCAGCGTTTATGAAATTCCTTTCACTCTTCCCACTCACGTCGCCAATGGCCATGTTTACCCGTATTGCCATGAGTGAAGTTCCAGGATTAGAAATATTACTCTCTGTCGTCTTTCTAATTTTCGCAACAATTCTCATTGGTTATATCGCCGCTAAGATTTATCGCGTTGGCGTTTTGATGTATGGCACCAAACCAACTCTCAGAAAAATCATCAAAGCTATCCGCGAAAATTAAAATATAGTATACTAGAAACAAGTGGGGCATTAGCTCAGCTGATAGAGCGCATCATTCGCATTGATGAGGTCAAGGGTTTAAGTCCCTTATGCTCCACCATGTTTTTTAGATCTGCGTATCAGATCTTTTTTATTTTCATTATCTTTGATATACTACAACTAACATTGGGGCGTGTAGTACATTAAGGAGGTAAATTATGAGACTTCGAATTATAGCAAATTTGGAAGTATCAAAAAAGAATCAAAGTAAGCTTAGGTCAATCCTAAAGGGATATCATTGTAGATTTATAAATCTTCAAGGTGCACCCAATGGCTATACTTTGGTTGTGAAGTTTGATGGTGATCATGAAGACGGTTTATCCATTATGGATGTTATTGACCGCTTCCGTCATCAGTACTTAATAGTAAACATCAAAGATCGCAACAAAACTTTTCCTTTATTCAGGGAACCAACTCATAATTGACTTTATTTTTATTCAAGCCTCTATTATAGAGGCTTTTCGCTTTATTGATACCCCATTATAAAACATAACTATCTAATGAACTTGCCAACCCTAAAAATTACAGTATAATTTTCTATAGTAGTAAAATTAATCACCCATAACTCTATTCAAGATCAACTAATTTCCATAAGGAACACAACATGAAAACAATTCTCACTGGTATCCGCATCAATTCCGAAATTACTCTAGGTAATTTCCTTGGCGCACTTCTTCCTATGGTACGTTTAGCTAATAAATATTCAGAAACCCATCACGTGAATATTTTTATCCCCGACCTACACTCTATTATCAGTAGTGTGGACGGCAATCTTCATCAAAATACCATCCGTGAGATAAAATACTATCTAGCCGCTGGTTTAAAAGTTAATCCAAATGTTCATATCTATCGTCAGTCATACATACCAGCTCATTCTGAGCTTTGCTGGATTCTTGATTGCTATACCTCAATGGGTGAAGCTCTTCGCATGACTCAGTATAAAGAGAAAAGCCAAAATAATGATTCTTCCACCAACGTTGGTATTTTTAATTATCCAATCTTAATGGCTGCTGATATTCTACTTTATGACGCTAATTTTGTACCGGTAGGCGAAGATCAATTCCAGCATCTCGAATTAACACGCAATATTGCCGAACGTTTTAATCGTAAATTTGGTGAAATTTTTACTATTCCAGAAAAAACTGCCGATCAGATCAAATTCATGGAGACCCTTAATAACACTTTCAGTGATCAGGATAAAAATGATCCGTCTGGATTACGAATTCGTGATCTTCAAAATCCTGAGAAGAAAATGAGTAAATCCAGTAATTCTGAAAACAGTAAAATCCTTATGTCTGATACTCCAGCTCAGGCTGCTAAAAAAATCATGTCCGCCACTACCGATTCTCTTGCCTCTATTAATTTTGATCTTCAAAATCAGCCTGGTATTTCCAATCTTCTACAAATTGAAGCCATACTCAGTAACCAGCCACTTCATTCGGTCATTGAACGTTGGTCTGGACAAACCTGTTATGGTGACTTTAAAAAACAAGTTAAAACTACTGTTTCTGAGTTTCTTACCGATTTTCAAAGCAAAGCAGAGAATATTGCTGACCAGACTATCTTAGACCTATTAACCGAAGGTGAGATCTATGCTACCCAAAAAGCTAATCAGACTCTTTTAAAGGCTCAACAAGCAGTTGGGCTAAGATAGCTTAAGCTTGATTTTTAGTATAAATATATTATAATATAGAAAATGTATCGAACCGGAAAAAAATTTAGTAAGCCCTCACTCTCTCGCGTTATCAACGGCGATTTAGTTTTAACGGAAAAAGATTCCAAAAAACCGCGTATTCGTCTTGATCATGTTCTTGTCGAGAAATATCCAAACTACAATCGTAATACCTTACAATCTTTCATTAAACTTGGCTATGTGGAAGTTAATGGTCAAGTAGCTACAAGATCCAATACACCACTAACAGAAGAATCCATCGTTGAATTAAGTCTACCAGATACGCTCACTAACGCTAAACTCAAACAAGAAGAAGCAAACAAAATTCGTCCCGAGACTATCTATGAGGATGATAATGTTCTTGTTTTTAATAAACCAGCCGGCTTACTTAGTATGTCAAAAGGGAATTACTGCCTTGAACCCACCCTGGAAGATTTTGGTTTACTTGTGCATCGTCTCGATCGTGACACTAGCGGTATTGTTATTCTGGCTAAAAATCCAGGCACTCAAACACTTCTCCGTAAGCAATTCCAGGATCGCAAAACCCACAAGACCTATTATGCTATTGTTGAAGGTTGCCCAAAATTAACCACTGCCGTAATTAATCTTCCCATTGCGAGAAATCTAAAACATCCCACCACTTTCATCGTCGAAGCTAGCGGCAAAGAATCTGAAACCTATTATCAAGTTCTTAAAACTAAAAAATTTACACATCAAGACCTTATAAAGTTAAAAAAAATATTCCAAAATTCTGAATTTTCCGGTGCAGAATTTAAGGAAGGCAAAACATATTCACTAGTTGAACTGAAACCCACCACCGGCCGCACTCATCAACTACGTGTTCATCTTAAATATCTCGGAACTCCTATTGTTGGTGATCGTGTTTATGGGTCAGCTAAACCAAATTCCACAGATCGTCTCTATCTTCACGCCAAATCTCTCGAAATCACCATTCCGACCAGTAATCGTCAACTATTTGAGGCTCCACTCCCACCCGAATTTAAACTTTTACGCTAAAATAGATTCAAGATGTTCATCGATTCACTCGACAAAATTCCTCAAATCGCCTTAGCTTTCTCGACCACTATTTTTGCTGTCGACCCTGACATTGATCTAGATCTTAAACCACTTATATCCTTATCTCTCGATATTGATACTGTTTCTCAGATCGAAGATATTCGAGAACTCATACAGCTAACCAAAAATAAACAAACCAAAGAGTTATTCTTAGTAATTCGACATGCTGAGCTACTTTCCGAAAAATCCAGCAACGTTTTACTTAAAACTATTGAAGAGCCAGGAAATCATATTCATATTCTTTTTCTTACAAAAAAGCCCTTACAGCTTCTTCAGACCATTCGTTCACGTTCTATGCTTTTTTATCACAGAATCCCCAACACTTTAACTGCTCCTCCCCGGGTATCTACAGAGGTTCTCGATTATGCCAAAAAGCTCCTCGTCTCCGATAAGTATACTTTAATCCAACTTGCTGAAGATCTCTCTAAAAAGAAACTCAAAAAATCAACTACAGAATCTGATAAAACTTTTATTTTAAATATCATCGAAACCACTATTGAATTAGCCTATAAATCATATTACAAAACCAACAATAAACTCTTTCTTAAAAAAATAATTGGCCTCGATCAGGCATATCAAAATATTTCAAAAAATGGCAACAAAAAACTCCAACTTATCGCAAATTTAATTTAAAAGTACAAATTATTAAAAAACACTATAATATGTTAAAATAAATCAATATGTTAGGCGCATTGCTGATTTTAAGTTTTGCCATCTTTCTCGCATTCTTCGAGCCAATTCTTGCTACCAAAAAGTCTTCAACCAAAGAAAATACCAAATACGACGCAGAGATCAAGAAACTTTGGACTATTGCCAAAGATAGTATGAATAGTCGCAAAACCCTTCGTGCAGAAAAAGCTTTGCTTACCATCCTTAAACTTGATGAAACTAATGCCGCCGCCTACAACCGTCTTGGTATTCTTTACGCAAAAGCTCAAAACTTTGACGAAGCTATTGAGTGTTTTGAGATTGCTCAATCACTCGACAATAACCCAATGTCTCTTCATAACGTTGGTTTAATTTATCTTGAGACAGGCTCATACGAAAAAGCTTCCATGGCCTTTCAGCAAGCCCTTAAACTTGATAGTTCCGTCCCAGCACGTTTTCTCGCTCTAGCAAAAGCCGAGGAGAAACTTGGTCATAAAAAAGCTGCCATCGAAGCTCTTGAATCAGCTTATAATCTCGATAAATCCACCACCACATTGAGACAAATCCTCACCATTTATGAAGAAGCTGGAGACCAAGAAAATATCGACATTACCACAGCTCGCATTGAACAGCAAATTGCTGAAGATGCTTTAAAGAAAGCTGAACTTGAAAAAACTAAGAAAAAAGAAAAGAAGCTTAAAGAAGTTAAATCTCATCCGCGTCCGCGTCCAAAAATTATCTACCCTCGCGCCAGTACACCTATCAATGCCATTAAAAAGGCCGCGATTTCATCTATTCATAAAAATCGTACTTCCAAGACGGCAAGCCATAAAGCACCCACTAATACTAATGAGATCAGTAATACTACCCTGAGACAGAAAAAACTAAGTACAACTTCGAGCATACATCAATCCAACAAACGTCCACGAATTATTCAATAGTTTATTATTCAATAGTTTATCTTTTAATTTCTATAATCATTTTACTAACGCAAACCCCAGTAAATTTTATAATCTTAAATTATCTATCTTGCGGTTATCAAAACACTCTGTTAGAATAACTACATAAGCCGTGTTAGCTCAGTTAGTAGAGCAGCCGCCTTGTAAGCGGCAGGTCGTCGGGGCAGAGCCGACACACGGCTCCATGAGTGAAAACTTATGGAAAAAAATATTTTTCTAGAAGCTTGAACGAATGGAGCAAAGTATACATAGTATACACGGCTCTTTTGCGTAAAAAACAAATAGAACATATGTTCTATTTTTATTTCGACGAAAATTACCAATACGAGTCTTGTATTACACTAATCAAACATTTTATGCTAAAATTAGATAAATAACTGGAGGTGGTCATGGGTAATACAGGTACTCGCAAAGAGCAGACTGAAACAATTTCAGATCTTTCGCTCAAACTTAAGCAGCAAAAGACAAAGCAAAACTCAAAAATACGTGTTCGTCTTATGCAAAAGTTCAAAAAGCCTTCCTATTTTACTGCCCATTTCATGGTATTTCTCGTCGTTTTTATTTCTCTAATCTTCTGTCTTGCTTACCTAAGTAATCGTGGCGAAAATACTGATCTTATTAAACTTGAAAAAAGTCAAATTTCAATGCAAAAAGATTACGAAAAGGACTTCACCTCTACAGGCTACACAATTAAAAACCCTAACATAATTTTAAATCCATATAAAAACTCACCTCTCACAGCTCTAATTATTTTTGAAACTGAAGACGAAGTTTCGCCAACTATAACCGTTCCGGGAAAAGACGCAAAAACTACATTAACTCATACTTTTGTTAAGTCAAAAAAACACTTTCTTCCAATCTACGGTCTTTACCCAGACACGATTAATAAAATCAAAATCTCTTTCGAGGCCCCAGCAAAGACCAGTGAACGAAAAACTGACACCTCAATCGCCAGAAATGGTAATGTCGTTGATGAAAACAGTGCACCTAAAAAACTTGAACGTTATGAGGAGAGAAATATTACTGAAAATGGTGGTCAATTTGCACCAGTTAATTATGAACTAAATCAAGAAATATACTCCAATAATAAAAATAATGTCAAAAATCTTGTAGAAACTATTGAACGAGAATTTGATATAAAAACCGATCCGTTGCCAGCCAATTTTCCTCGCGCCGAAGTCACAAAAGCTGACACAGACAAGCTAAACTCTGATTTTTACTTCCTAAGTCCCGCCACGAAAAATGGTCGGATGGTCGCCTATGATATTAATGGCGATGTTCGCTGGTATCTTATAACTACTGCTCTCTGGGAAAATACCAAACTAAGCAATGGTCATCTCTTAATCAGTACCGAACGTCTAATAAACCCGCCATATTACATGACTGGACTATACGAGATCGACCTTCTTGGTAAAATTTATGCCGAATATTCACTTCCTGGCGGTTATCATCATGACTACTTTGAACTAGAAAATGGTAATCTCATTATTGCTTCTAATAACTTCGATAAACAGAATCATACAGTTGAAGATTACATCGTAGAATTTGATCGTAAGTCCGGTGCAATTGTTAAAAAAATTGATCTCCAAAAGATCCTCAAAAAAGATGATGGAAAAAACGAAAACTGGACAGAGTACGATTGGTTCCATAATAACTCCGTCTATTACGATAAGAAAACAGATTCTCTTATCCTTTCAGGTCGCCACCAAGACGCAGTCGTTAGCATTAATTACACCACAACGGAAATCAATTGGATTCTTGGCGATTCCACCAATTGGTCACCAATCTATCAAAAATATTTCTTAAAACCAGTTGGTCAAAACTTCGAATATCAATGGAGTCAACACGCTGCAAAAATTACACCCGAAGGATATCTTGCCCTCTTCGACAATGGCAATAATAAAACTAAAGACCCCAATAAATACGTTAATGCCCCCAACTCCTACTCTCGTGCCGTCATTTACAAAATTGATCAAAAAAATAAAACCGTTGAACAGCTTTGGCAGTACGGCAAGGAACGTGGTAGCGATTTCTACTCACCATATATTTCCGACTTCGATTATCTATCCCAAAACCACTACCTTATACATTCCGGCGGCATCGTAAAATCTAATGGAACCCCCTCTAATCAACCAGCCGGGCTAACCCCTGGTAAGCTAGATTTGCTTTCAGACACTATTGAACTTCTAGATAATCAAATTATTTTCGAGTTACGTATTGCAACCAATAACTATCGTGCCGAAAAAATGAACCCCTACGCCGGCGTAAGCTACACGATGCAAAACGCTAAACAATTAGGTTCGTTAAGTTCTACCGACTTTGAAGAGAAAAAACAAGGCTTCATCACCGATACTAATATTGATCAAAACTTCCTCAAAGAACATAACGTTACCCTCCGGAACGAAGAAGATCGCTTAGTAGTCTCTGGACGCTTCAAAAAAGAAGATAATGTCCGTGTCGGATTATACCGTAATTTCTATACTAATTTCTATAAAATTCCTGTAAGTAAACACCCGTATACCGCACTTTGCGTAGATATTTTCACTGAAGATGAAAACCAAAACGGTATTGAAGTCACAAAATACATCAATAAAGAGGGGCTTCGAGGTAATTATTCTGTCTATATCGAGTATAATGGTAAACTATATAATACAGGTAAATACTTCAATGCAAAATAAATCAAAAAAGAAAACTCTTACACTTCTTATTGTCGCCATCGTTTTCTTGCTACTCTCCTCTATGTTCTACTTTCTTACCAATTTAAACAAAGAGCCGAACTCAAAGAATGATATCGCAAAATCTAACACCACTACAAAAACATCAGATTTTCCTAAAATGGCCGAGTCCGATATCAAACCATCCAGCGACAAGCTAAATATTTATATTTTCTGGGGTGACGGCTGTCCACATTGTAAACATTTATCCGAGTTTCTTAATTCTCATGAATCTGAGATTAAAGACTACGTTAAAATTTACGCTTTTGAAGTCTGGAATAATTCAGAAAACCTTAATTTTATGAAAAATTTTGGCAAGTTTCTTGGCGAAACACCAAAAGGTGTGCCCTATTTCATCATCGGCAGCAAGACTTTTTCGGGTTTCTCAGAATCAGACGCTAAAACCAAAAAACAAATTTTAAATACCATCAAAGAAGAGTCACAAAAAAATCAAAAAATTGACAAGTATCAAGACTTCAAGAAAAGAGTAAAATAAGTCAAAAAAGATATCTCAACAGAGGTATCTTTTTTGACTTTATATAATTTCATGTTATAATATATAACATATTTTGTACCTTAATATCAAAATACCTTAGAGGGGAGGTCATCATAATGACAATAAGGACAATGCTACTATTAACGGCATTAATTATTAACATGGTAACAGCGATTATTTATAAGGTTTATCGACTATTATGTCGAAGCGACGTTTTATTTACGCATATCAGGCAATACGTTGATAAGAATAATCAGGAAGATGATAATCTCAGCACTAACTACTTCCTAATTCCAGGCTTTCTCAATCAGTCAATGAGATCATTTACTTTTCTGGATAAGATCTTAAAACATAATTGTGATATCTATTATATGGATTATGATAATTATGGCTACGATCCCAAACTTTATACTAGTCGCTTATTTCATAAAGTTTCAGAGATTACCAAAAAACAAATGGAGGCAGGAAAAGCTGTTGAGCATATCGCTATCAGCATCTCGATGGGAGACCAGATCACTGCATCAATAGCAGAGGTGTTCGATCAAGTAATCGCAATTAATCCTTGCACCTATAAAACTTTCATAAAATTCAAATTTAGAAAATTAATTGCCCTTGGCGCACCCTTTCTCGTTATCACTGAGTTTCTACTTGGCTGGCTTGCGTTTTTACCAATCATTCAAGTTGATTATGGATATTTTTCCATCGCTCTAATCGCCGATCAGTTATCAGCAATGAATACTTTAAGGCCGTCAGAAAATAAATCTGTAAGAAACAGACCAAAAAAGATTATTCTCAGTAACCACGATCAATTTCTTGATAATCAAGCTATCGAAGAATATTATCAAAATGCCGATATTGTCTACATTAATTGTAAACACGGCACAATGTCCGATCCAAACGATGGTCAAGTTTACTTGCAAGGATTGCAAAGACTTTGTAATAAGAAGAGTGTCACAGACTATCCATACCCATGGCGAAGAACGAGGATGGAATAAAATTCAAAAAATCTAAGGTACAAATATGCGTCGGATCTTTCCGACGCTTTTTTTATAGATTGTATATTAATATTATAGATACATATTCAATCCCCCAGGAATAAAATTAAATTAAAAAACTTGAAAAAGACACCCATAATTGCTATAATACGACTATTCAAAGTATGCTTGGCGCGAGCCAAATACCTTGGATGCGCTAGGACGGAGTGCGAACGACAGCCTAGCATTGCTGGAGTAGTCTAGCGGCAATGACAAGAGACTGTAAATCTCTCGGGTTACACCTTCGTAGGTTCGAGTCCTACCTCCAGCACCATTTTAAGACCATCTGGTCTTATTTTTTGTAAAAAAGAAGCCCTTATATGACTTCTTTTTTCAGCTTTTCTTGATATTCGACCCAATTAAATCGTTCCAGAATCCGATCAACTAGATCAAGCTCAGTCAAAATATCAGGATAAGCTTTTTGAAATTCACCAAAGACTTTTGCACGAATATTATCGATATTTTCATTTCCGCAAAGTAGGAATATTGTTTCTGGCGAAATCCTTACATCGCCTTCCTGAAGTAACGCATCCAAAGTTTTTCTCTCTAACGAATACGGAGCGTCAGCATTAAAACCATCGCTTAGGATAACCACAATCAGAACACAATTTCTAATCAATAGTATCCACGTTGCATTGACACTTATTGATATTTATGATATAATAAACAACGTCAAAAAGACATTCGTACCTTTAAAAAGTTGGATCCTCTTTAAAGATACTTTGAGTAGTATCAAGCTAATCATTTCTGGTTAGTTTCATACTACTCGAAGTAGTAATCAATGTGGGGAAAATCCCCTTAATTCTACAAGAGCATTGACATATCCCCTATAGGGGAAGGAGGTTTTATGTTATTTTTGAATAAAGCGGTTGGAGTTGAGGCAAGGGAATTCAAGTTCGGTACCGTAAATGGTATCGCACTGGGCGAGCATGGCCGCGGTCGCCAACAGATTTTCCTTCCAACTCCAAAAGAGTTGGAAGGAGCTGTGGGTGGCTTGAGATCTGATCTCACCATCGGTCTCACCAAGGCTGGTAAACCACGCATCAATCGCGGTAAAGATAAGGCTATGTATTTGGTCTTATCTACCGAGCGCGGTTATACCCGCCGCGGCAATGGAATCGTCAAGACTCCAGTTGGCCACACCGTTGAGCTTATCGCTCGCGGTAACGGAGCTGACGGCGACGCTGGCCGTATTGGCTACTGGGATGTTATCCTAGTGAAGGCCAATGAAGGCGATGTTTTCCGCGTCACCTGGGGAGGCTCTGGTTACGGCTATGAACCAACATTCTATGTGGTTCACAATGGCCAGGTTTTCGAGGCTGACCAACAAGAGGTCGAAGACCTCTATGAGAGCCTTGGCCTCGACATGCCATTCAGTCTATCTTTTGAAGATAGCCGCATGGTAGTCGACCTCGAGGAATGGAAAACCATCTAGCCCACCCAAAAAACATTTTCAACTTTTACCCCCGGTTCACTCCGGGGGCTTTCTTTATCTAAATAAATGTAGTCACCACACGTATCTATCGAATATTTATAAGGCTAGGACTTAACTGAAAATCAATCATTAGCAGAATAGAGCAATATCAAAAACCGAACTCTAATGATTTTCCTACTTCCGTAAGATTGTAGTCTATGCTATAATCAAAATACGATAAAATGCCGCCTTAGCTCAGTGGTAGAGCACTTCCATGGTAAGGAAGGGGTCTCGAGTTCAAATCTCGAAGGCGGCTCCATACATTTAGAATATAAAAAGACTGCTCTGATAAAAATCGGAGCAGTCTTTTGTTTTCCGGTCGGCTTCAAATAGCAAAGCACTTGAGAAGCGCTTTTGGCTAGGCGTCTCTCTTTTTAATATGGATACACTTCAAGAAAAAGGAATCCCCAGCTCAAAGAGCCGAGGAAGTGATGGTTTTGACTTATTTCGGTTATTTTTTGCCATTTTATATTGCGTTCTGAATCTGTTGCGTTTTCTGGCAGAGTGTTTAATTGTTCCATATCGTACTGCTCCTTATTATTATTTATTAGCAAATCGTCAAGCTGGATCACAAAATAAAATTATCTTGAAGATACAATGTAATAAGAACATGAACAAAATCAATCTAGCTATTATCGAAAATTGTGAATATATATCAAAAAGAGAACCAGCCATAAGAAATGCTGTCGAAATCGCTAGAAAATTTGCTTTTCCAAAACTGAAAATCAACTGGAACATTGACGTCGTTTTACGTAGTTCCAAAACAAAATACGCCGACGCAAAAGATTTTATTAGTGGTCACACTTATGAGAGTGATTTTATTGTTTTGTATGTAGAAGAAAAATTTAAACCATTCGAAATTGCCGAAGTCCTAATCCATGAACTTTGTCACGCAGCGAGATGGGGTAAAAATGATGAATGGCTCAGTACCTTATATGATGCTCTTATTTTTGAAGGAATTGCGGTTTACTTTACTGAAGAATTTTGCAAAGATAAATCTGAACACCAATTCTATATGGACGTGGTTACGAAAAGAACCGACTCAGAGAATAAGAAAATTCTCAAAACCTTAAAAGAACAATTGGAGAATACCAATTATGATTACGATAAATTCTTTACTGGCAACGGAAAAGATTTGCCATATTGGGCTGGCTATTCTCTCGGTTATTATTTAGTTAAAAAATATCTTAAAAAGACTAGTAAAAAAATCGAAGACGCTTTTGCTGATAAATATTCGGACATAGAGTCGGCATTATAAACACATGTATTTATCAGAACCTGAACGAAAAAGTATTATAGCCCCTTATGGATATGACAGAGTTATAGAAAAAGACCACCGCGAGGTTGGACTCGATACTTGGATCTATCTTTTTGAGTTTGAAGATTTGAAATATACCCTAATCACAACTGATTATCTCGGTGATTATGAATTTGATGTTTTTTCGCACTTATTAAAATTTGAAGGTGGTAGGCTCAAATTCGTTCTTCAGTGAGAAATTTCTTTAAAAGATGAGTTACCAGAAGAAATACACATAAAACCATCTTATTTGAATACACTAATTGAAAAATCAGCCCGACTGATACACGTAACCGAAACTATGCGGAAGGCTGACATTATACACTCTTAACATCACATCCAGTCATAGTGAAACAATGTGAAGTCGTATCCATTCTTCAAGACAGATATGATCGCGACTATCTTCAAACTCATAACTTCGCTTTACTCATAATCTGTTTCTTTTCCAACATTGATATCTGGATTAGAATCTATAGATACATAGGGAATAGAACGGCAAACAAATCCCGATTTTTTCGTCCATCATCAAAAGTCAGATATACCGGACGATCTATTTTTGTATCACTATATGTAAATATATATTCTCCCTGCACCTCTTCTTTTAACCGCTCTTTTTTTACTAGAGCTAGTGATAATATTAAGAAAGGCGTGCAGGTATTAGTCCCAATCTTCATTTTCTCCCGACCAGTCGTCATTCTCTGGCTCTGCATCTTTTGATTCTACAGACTCAACATTGCCAAAATAAAATCCGACACCGTTCTCCTCAATAGCACGGTTTCTTTTTTCCGTTTTTTCTTGTACTGACTTCAGCCTCGTATCTAGCTCTTTCTTAAATTTATCACTAATTTCAGGCTCGAAGTGTTCATTCAGCTCGACCATGCCAGTATTTTTATTATAATTCCCAAAAATTAGGCGTCTATCTAGATAATGATTTTTATGTCCATTTTCATCTTCATGAACAGTATAAAAGGCTTCAGTACGCTCGGCAGGGTTATTAGTGTAGATATGAAAATATTCCTGCGGTAGGCGCATCAGAATAATATTTTCTGCCCCTCTGTGTGGCCAATTATCTAATTTATCTTTTAATTTAGAGCTATCGAAAGCCTCTTCGCCGGAGGCATATAATCCAATAGCATTATTGGAGAGATCTGTGCTTCCAGATATTTCTTGGCCGCGATTTTCGCCAATCATGCTACCAAGTGGTTCAAAACCCTTAAGTCCTTCGCTAAAGATACTATCGACTACCTCATGCCCATTCCCACTTGAGCCAGTTCCATGACCATAAAGTATACAGTTGTCTAGAGGACAAAATTTTTCAAGTTCTTCCAGTTTTATAAATTTCGGCTCATTCTCAATCTTTTCGCCACCAGCAAATGTAACTTCTTGAGCTATCTTCTCCCACGGGTTCTGTTCTTGGCTTTCAGACAAAGCATTTTCGCCTGTATTTTGTGACAAATTTTCCATATAAAAGTACCTCTCAAATTATCTCATTTCTATTCTATCATACTCTCCTGAAGTAATTTAGACTTTTGTTTGCGTTCATAACATATTGGACTTTTCTGTATCTAAGTTAGAATGATATTAGTGCTACTATTTGGGAGATAGCCGTCCGGTTTCTTTTAAAATTTTTGTTTTCCGGTCGGTTTCAGATAGTAAAGCACTTCGATAGGTGCTTTTTGGCTAGGCGTCTCTCTTTTTGATTTTATCGACCAATTAGACTCGAATAAAGATTTTGTACCGATTTTTCATCTATCCCCAAATCCCTTAGGACCGCATAGCCATGTTCTATATCCATATCAAAAAAACAATTATCATCTTTTAGTTTTTCGCATATTATTGTTAATTTTCTTCTTTCGCGCTCGTTATTAGTATTCTGTTCCAACAGTTGCTGAGCTTTTTTTCTCAATAAATTTAATTGTTCCATTTTATTCTCCTTCTTCCTCACCAGCTTCTACCGTACCCGGTATTTTTGGATCTTTACGTTCAATATATTCAAAAGTTCCATCATTTAATTTGCTTTTAATATCTTGAAGGGTGAGAGAGGTTAATTCGCGATCACTTGATAAGTAGTAATAACTAGTGTCTTCGTTTCTTCCATCAAGGTTTGAGCCGTTCATCGCAATTACTGCTCCGGCTTCCAATTTTGGCTCATCGCCACCAGTAGCATTATTGCGCAACACAACGACCGATACATTATCTTCTCTCTCTTGCTCGCTAAAAAGTGTTTTTCGAAGTTGTAGAGCGTAACTCATCGCGTCAATACCACGCAAACTTGTAGTTTTTAATTTATCAAGCAGTATTGCTTTTTTCTCGTCGAATTCCACTGGATGTAGGTTTTCCGTGAGCAAATCATATTCGTTCCACGGATCATTCTCCCGTTCTTGCGATTGGACTAATTCATACATCGCATTAACCTTATCTTGGAACTCTTTTTGTGTAAATCTATTGTTACTTTCGCATTCAAAACCTGTAAGTGGTAGACCAAGCTTTGCTCTGGCAATGTCTCCACCAAGTATACTTGCTACAGAATCTGCCCGTACCATAAATTTCCCATCCCTAAATTCGAGATTAGCATGCGTATCTCCGTAGTTTTCACCAATCATATTTTTATACTCACTCTTAAAATGAAGACCTTGTTCATCGAGCATTTTTGCGTAAATCATATTGAACTCAAAACAAACCACTTCATTATTTTCTGGCGAAATTTAACTTACATAATCCAAACTTTTATGTTTTTCGGCAGCTTCACCTTTTTGGTTTGCAGCCATGAACTTATTGTCATATGTCAGCATCGTACACATTTTAGCGTAGATATAAGCTGCTTTCTCTAGTCCAGAAACCCCCTCAGGCATTTGTGCAACTATAGCATCATGGAGATCTGGATTAAGCTCTACTTTTTCGTATAGAGTGTCCTCGGTTTTTAGTAGTTTATTCACTGCGCTAAAATCTATATATTGTCCACTCGTCAAGAGACCAATTCTTTTTTCTATATTTTCCGGGAGGACATAATTATTTACAATCCTATTTTCTTTTAAGTACCTACTCGCTACATATGCAAATTCCGTTTTAGATAGTTGTCCTATTCTGCCATCAGGGTCTGTGGTGCAAATTCTCTTAAGGTCTTCTGGGGAAAGTCCTAGAAAAGTAACTATGTTGTCTAATGGCAATATCACACTCTTGCCGTCAACTTCAGTTTCATAGGTCGTTCCATGTATTTTTTCCACAAAGGACCGGGGGGAAGTAAGCTCTCTGAATTCATTTAGGCGCTCTCTTTCGGTGTCAGATAATTCACCCAGTCCACCACTTTCTTCTAATATAGTCAACCCTCTTACTAAATCACTTTTACTATAAATACTTGCTCTTGCTCCACCACCAAAATCTATTTTACCGTCTTTAATACCGTCTTCGCTATTATAAAATAACCGTTGAACGTCAATAATATCTCCACCTGGATTATTTTCATGCATACGTTTCGAAGCTAAGGTATAATAAGCATCCACTGACAAACAACGTTTTAGAAGCTCCACAGAAACCATATTAAGTTTAGATATCTTAATTATTTCGCTATTATTCAAAAAGGATGCGTCTTCTGGTGTAGTAATTATTCTGTCATTGATTGCTCTGGCACCAATTCCTTCGCTTGGCAAAAGGAGTGCTTTTGGATCAAGAATCAAATCACCATTTGGATTTTTCTGAATATCGCTTGATTCATAAAATGAGCGTAGATCCTTTGGACCCCTCTCTAAAAAATCCTCCTGTTCTTTATTATGCTTCATCTGAGCCATATGTTCTTCGAACGACGGCATATTCTCCAGTGAATTCTTTTTGCTCTGCAATCCGATTTTTTCACTATTACCGCTCAAATTCTCAATTGACATATTAATTCCTTTTACTTAGCTTACAATTAATTATACCCCCGATCGGGATCAAGATTCCTGAAGAATTCCAGTAACATCAAATCTCGTCTATTCGCAAAAGTACCATTCCATTATACGGTTTGTCTGACCTCTTAGCTAACAATTCGCCCTCTTCAGCAAGTTTTGATATAGCCACGTTTATATCCATCCACTCTGGTTCGAATTTCTCGGCAATTTTCTTGGCTTCATATTTCGTGCCGACAAAATTATCTGTATCTGAGATATAGAAGTACGAAATGCGTTCACCAGTATGCCTTTTTCACTTGTATAGCCTAATGGCTTAACATTTTTAATCATAAAGCCTGTTTCTTCTAGAGTTTCTCGACAAAGGACTTCTTCGATACTCTCATTATCCTCTATACCGCCACCGGGCAATCGACAATAATTATTCTTTCGCGAAACAATCATACATATTTCGCCTTTTGGATTCTTCAACAAAATTCTTACAGCAAATCTTGGCTTGGCAAAAAAAATCTTCCCCATGACTTTGTGAGCTTATTGTAGCATATTTTCTATTCTTTCGGAAGTTCTACGTCGAAATCGGTTTACCTTAACGTCCAACTTGACTATTAAGAATTTTATGTTAGAATATAACAATGTCGTACATTAGAATAAGGGGGTAGCACATGTGTAATAAGATTCATAATATAGGTAGCAACGATGATTTTCTACCGCGCAACGAGAAACCGCTCATCGTTAGAGAGATTGGTGATTTTGAAATAAGGTTCTATTTTAACCCTAGCAGGTTTAACGCCGAAGAAATCGATGTTAAAACCTTAATAACCCACCTCTCGCTTAGAGCAGGAATCAGTAAACCTGATTTGGACAGAATTAGATATGGCGAAATTGTGATTAGATTAAATCCAGTCATTTCCGACAAAAAAGATATCGAATTCATCAAGAAACTTTTCTTCGATTATTTCGATAATTTATCTCCAGTTACACTTTAGGATCTAGGCTCCACCTTCAAGTGGGGCCTGTTTTTGTCCATGATATAATATATACATGGTAGAAAAAATAAAAAAATCACCATATAGCTGTGAATACTACACTGAAAACGAGAAAAAAGTCATGGCGCTAGAAAATACTGTAGAGACTGACAGATTTCAGCCGATAAACTTTATTGGTAAGCGATATTACACTAAAGAATACATAGATCAGGCCAATAGGGAATTAAGCAAAAAACTTTCAACCGAACGAGGCTCGGGTGACAATGAAGGTAGGCTAGCTGAGTGGGAATTTACATATGCGCTCGGCCACGGAGAAACATTGCCTGGTTGCCGCGCAAGTCTTGCTTCTGAATACGACGATCATATAAATGGTATCGACGTTGTATGCAAACTAAAAAGCGAAGATAGCGACAAACCTCATGTGTTCGGCATAGACATATGTACTGCTACTCTGCCTGATGCTGTCAATAAAAAGTTCACTCGCGGAGATCATTCTAGGGGCGATATTCCGATCGGCTGTTCTTTTATCAAATTTTATGAAGATGATGGCTTTGTAGCCTGTATGAAAGGCATACCTAGATTTATTGTGGGAGCAAGTCCATTATTTATCGGCCATCAAAAATATCTCAATAATTTTCACCTGGAAGAAGACGGTTCGGTTTCGCACACCCCTGACCCTGACCTACAATTTAATATTTTATCCAGTTTATTTGTTCAGTCGTCCACTTTAGTAAAAAAAACTGCAGGAGAGTAGCACTGGAGATGAAATCATTCATAAGCGTGCAACAAAGACTTGCAGAGCCGTTCAACTTACATCTGGCCGTGCATTATATAGACTCATCGGAATAAAACAGGGTGAAGATTTTTACAAGAGACTAAACGAAGAGCTAATAAAAGCTCAGCAATTAAAAGTTAATGGCTACAGAGATGTTTGTTATGCAAATATACTAAAGGAAAGTCTAAAACACTAAAACTAGCTTGCATCTCTTCTAGAATATAATCTCCACTTGTTACTTTTTCTGTTTTTGTCTAACTCAAGAATAATACAAAGCTCATCGAAATATCCGAGTTTCATCTTGTATTATTGACAATCTTACACTTTATGCTGTAATACATAAGCACAGATCAATGATCTAAAAAATTACACCATATATGGTGAGCAACTTAAAAAGAGGGTTATCTCTATTTAAGAAATATTTTTCCAAAGGGGGAAGAAAAATGATACAGGATATATATACTGGCAGGGAATATTACAGTCATCCAGCCAAAAAGGCGGCAAATCTACAAAATCTTGATGAGCTTCGTTTATCAAAACCAGTAGAAAGGTACTTAGGCGAGCACTGCAAAACTCTTCCGGAGATCATTTGGCAAGGTCGACTAACTGCCTACCTTGTTGACCGAGACGCATCATATATTAAGAAAACCGCCAAATCACTTCTAAAACTCGCAGCCGCACTTGACAGGGAAGGTTATTTACGCCATGATTTTGTAGCAAACTCCTTTACGCTAAATCTCTTATATATGATTGTATATAACAATCAGCTAAAGGATGCACCGCAGCCAACAGTCTTTGAAGATCTCTGCAAGGTCTATCAGGATAATTTAGATTTTTCCATTGATTATGTGATCGGTAACCAGAACTATGAGACATATAAAAACGCAACCACATCACAGTGTCAAAAAATCCAAGCCGCAACCAGAGGTTGCCTAACCGAAAAAGAGTTTCAAATTATCTCAAAAAGATATGGAATTGAAGGTAAGGTAATGGATGTCTGCGAATTGGCTACGCTCCAAAATGTCACTCCAACCAGAATAAGACAAATTGAAGCTTTAGCGATTCGCAAACTCCATAACACGAGAGCTCTGCCAGCCATCTTAGCTTCATCTATAGCTCAAGATCAAACTGTCGACAGTCTAATTAACAGATTAAAGACATTAAGACAGAATCCCCTCTTTCAAGAAGAGTTTGAGCTAAGACAGAAACTAAGAGAAATTACGCTTACGCCGTATGACTGTGCAATAAAAGCAAAGGAATTCCTTAACAGCGAGATTAAAGACCAGACTGAGATCGAATGCCTAGAACTGACTATGCGAACTTATCAGGCTCTAAAACGCGCTGGAATTCATACACTTTCGGATATTATCGATTATCCAAGTATGGATTGGCTCAGAATTAAAGGTCTAAGCCTCATCGCCATCAGAGAAATAGAGAGAAAAGTTCAAAGATTTGGTTATACAAGTTTTCGAATCAATCCTCGTCTATAACAACAAAATAACCCCGGGAAACCGGGGTTTTCTAATTAATGTACATAACTATACCTAAATAAATCCATCCGACAGCTCTACAATTTCCTGGATTATTTTTCTCCAAAAAATTCTTTACCAATCCACTCAAGCGTACTTACTATAAAGTGTTCACTATAGTTATGATTTGCCGAAGCGACTGCAAATTGTACGATACCCTGACCATAAGCCTCTTCACCAGAAACCACCAGCATCAACCCATGCGATTTTATATCAGTCATAGACTTAAATCTTTCCCAGTCATTCGTTGTCTGCAAATCTCTGTATCTAGTCGCCGCATAACGCAGAGCAACGCCGATCGGCCTCGCAATAACCGGCGCCCATTGAATCGTAAAGAAAAAGTTCCTATGGGATCTATTCCAATCGATCACAAACTCATTCAGTCTTTCATTCTTTTCTGCCATAACAGAAACCCCCTTTCTTAAAGACCATTTCATCTGAAACACGATCATTATAATATAATTAATAAAAAATATCAAATCTCACGTATTAGCTCACAACTTTCACAACATGAACTATAAAAAATCCCCTCAAAATTGAGGGGAACTATGAGTCCTTGATCTATCCGAAGCCTTCACTAAGGCCTCGAAAAAAACTACATTACTTCTTTTGCAGAAGAGAACTCGACAAGAATCGGGTTCACATCCTCAGGCAAATGCTTACTGAGCTCCGCCATAGTCAGATTATTGTGTCTGTTGCCAGCCACAATAATGTCTGCCAAGATAAGCTCTGGTAACTCTTCACTAGCATCTGTTTCATAGACAACCTTACCCTGAGATGCTAAAAGCACCCCAAGAGTAGACTTTCCAAGTCCAGACGCCCCGGCAAAGATCCAGACTGGTCTCTTTTCCATCACGCGTGCCGTTTTTTCAAACAACGCACCGTCAAGGAAAGATTCCTGTCCAGAAACCCAGAGGATAGTCTCGTTAGAGCTGTCCCTCGTTACTCTCAGGTAACGATCAGATAACTCCGACCTCTCCTCTATGGCTACTCTCACCGGCCCATTTTTTGGCCTGTATGAGAATGGCCTCTTTCCAACTGACCATTCCCATGATAGATCGCCAGTTCCGTCTGTCTCCTCAAAGACGGTTAAAATTGTACCATCTAAAAAGATCAGCACAATTCTTTCCATCTCCACTGGGTAAGGCCTGAAAGCCGAGACAACTGGGCTTTGTGCCCACCTTTCGATCTCCATTCCTATAAGAATCTTCTTCATTTTTCCTCCTTCTGCAGCTTCAGCTGCCAAACAAAATTTCGCAGGAAGCTGTTTCTCTGCGACTAGCCATACTGGTTAAAAATAGCCAACACAACTAGTCGCAGCGAAGCCAAAAAGAGATTTTTAAAAGTGAATCGAAAACTCATATTTTAATTAATGTTCCTAGATCTACGGTCAAAAACCCAGACTCACGCTTATATTATACAACATATAGTTATTTTTGTCAAAACTTATGCTTATCCTGTATCATAATATCTTTTTCCTACATTAAAATACCCCCGGATTATTCCGAGGGTTAAATATTATTTACCAACAAGAAAATTCGCTAGTTTACGACAGTTCGCTGCACCTTCAATTTTCAGGTGAACTTTTCCGCCACCAGCACGTTCAATTACGCGCCTACTCGCCTCAGTTTTGCTTTTAAAACTACAATTTATCAGCTCATGAAGATCAACTTCATTCTTTGGCGCATAAGAAGCGTTCAAGATGGCTTGCACTTCATCCAAAATCGCAGAGTCAATCGCTTCTGTCCCCTCAAACAAAAACCACAATTTTTGCGGCAAATCAGTTTTTGCTAACAGCCTACGGATTCGCTTAGAATTTACTTCCTTAGTTTTTTCTACAGCTTGCCTATCAGCCTCCGTCACCATGTCATGACGTAAGGCTTTCAATCCTGCCCTTGAATATTCATACGGCAAAACTTTGCATTCATAGCCAAGACAGCCACTTATCTCTTTATTTGGATTCTTTACATAAACCCGATCATCACACAGAATTGTCCAACCAAGCTCCCCGAGTTCAGCTTCCAGCTCCTGAAATTTAGGTGTATATTTCACCCTTGCGTCATATTTCGCCTGTCTTTCTTTTTCAGCATCACGAATATACTCTTCTTTTTTCGCCAAATATCCTTTCACAAAAGATATATTTTCACTAGTATATAAATATTGCATATATCCTAGTGTGAAGAAAAAATCATCTAACTTCAGTTGATTTATTTGATAAGAGCTCCATTTTTGTGGCTTTGCCAGTTTTTTCAACGCACGTTGAATTTTTACCAATTCCTCTTCGTAGAAAAATTTATCTAACCTTGATTTTTCAACTGCCTTTTTTCTATCCTCAATATTTTTATCAGCACGATCCAGGTTTTCCTGTTTTCTACTTGAAATTTTTTGACAATACTCAGGAGTTTCTGTATTTTTAAGCTCTACAGCTTGGATACGACTCGAAGCTCCGTCAAACTCATCATCATGTATTATATAACGAAATCCAACAGGCACAATCCAGAAATCATAGCCTTCACCGCCACCGTTAGAAACAGCATGCCTGAAGTAAAGAACGTCTTTTATTTTATTCACCTCTGACGCTTCGTTGCCCCTGGTACGATTATAGCTCCCACCCCAACTAACCTTAATCAGTATATGTTTTGCCTCCATAGCATCTTTTGGGCGAAAACAGGCCTCACCACATTTAGAGATCCAAAAATCTCCAAACATAAAGCTAGCCGCTCCGTTAAAGTCAATATTCATATTTGCCGTAACCTCGTAATCCCCAAAATATTCCAACGGATTCATCGGACCACCATATTCGTTAAGATCAAATTCTTTGTCGACTACGAAGCAGATATTCGGATTATATTTTCCAAACTCATTAATCAAGAAGCAAGTTTCTGTTTCAAAACATTTCTCGTTCTCAAAAAACTCTTTTACTTCAGCTAGACTCATCAATTTCTTCATAAAAATTCCTTTCTCCTTTCGGACCCAATGCTTTTGTATTTTAAGAGATTTTCCTCACATTGGTAGAACCGCTCCTCTTGAGCAGCACTAAACCGGCTCAATTCAAAAGTCCGACTTAGTGCTACTCAAGAAAAAAGAAAGAATTTGTTGGTAAATTCTTAAATTACTCCGCATATCTTACGATAATTCGGCTTCAAAACTATACAATAAAATATATGCTAAGTCAAGTTTTAACTGATCAGTTCGGTTGACACTTCATTTATGTTATATTCAAATTATTAATTAATAATAGGATAAAACCATGAAATTACTCTTCACAAAGGACGCTAAAAATTATGACCCAAGTTGGCCCAGATTCTATCGTCCCTCCGTGCGAGGAATCATTATCGATCCAGATCACCGAATTACCCTAATTTATAGTAAAAAATATCATTTTTATAAAATTCCAGGCGGCGGCATTGAGAGTAACGAAGATCACCTAGCTACCCTTATTCGTGAAGTTAATGAAGAAACTGGCCTGACCGTCATTCCAGAATCCGTTCGAGAATTTGGTGAAGTCTTAAGAATTCACAAATCCGGTGAATTCAAAAACACTATTTTCGTCCAACCCAATTTTTATTATTTTTGCCAAACCACTGACAGAATCGGCAAACAACATCTCGATACAGAAGAAAAAAAGGCAGAATTTGTCCTCAAAGAAACTACTCTCGACGAAGCTATTCAAACAAATCTCGCTTTTATCTCAGACAGTTCCAACTCACATCATGATGAATTTATTAAAGATATGGTCGACCGAGAATATCAGATTTTAAAATTATTAAAAGAACATATTGTCTCCTAGATATATCAAAAATTAAAAATGGCCGGATTTCTCCAGCCATTAAATTATTGCGAGATTGCCATCTGTGCTAACCTTAATGCTCCGTCTAGAGTCTTCGCGGTGGCAGCCGTCCCATCAGCTCGACAAGAAAACGCTGTCTCCACTCCAGTTAAATCCGTAAACTGCACCCCGGAAAGACCACACCATTTCGACGGTAAGGTTTTTCTTTTCTGAGTTAAGTTGTCCCTAGACACAGATATCGCCTGGATTTTCCACCCCCCTTCAGGATCAGGATACACGCAATATAGCAACTTTTTCGCCTTTGGATTAAAAGATTTGAGAATATATTCTTCCCACCCACCAATATGCATTGGAAGGTAAAGTAACTCGTTGTCATTGTGTGCAATCATGTTTTCTATTTCACTTTTCGCTCTCACGATTGACACAACTTTTTTTATCTCTTTTTCCAAAATTCTTTGCGCCAAGCTTACAGCTTGCAAAAAAGCTTCATCTGGATCTTGTTCGGGGTCGTCCCAATTAGGATTAAATAAGTCCACTGCATCTGATATAGACATTTCAATACTATTCGATCCATACCCATGGTCTTTTGCGTCCACTCCATGTACTAAATCATGACTCACTTCAAGCGTTGCCTCAACAATGAGCGGCAAAGGACAGTCGAATTTTGACAGAATCATCATACTATAATGGCGCCAAACCAGACCCGCAACCGAGAGCTTCATATAATCACTATAATGCTCTTCAAAACTCTCTTGGTGATGATCAAAGATACGTCTATTTGGGTTAAATTCTCCACCCACATCAACCATAATAAGCCCTTTCGGTCCATCTTTCTTTACACACTGAATTAATGCTTTGTCATTGGTTCGCAGAACACGTACCCGTTTTAATAATGACAACATCGCTATCGCAAAAACTTCACCTGCATGGTGTGGATTCGCATGTGTCACTATGTTTGCATTTTCCAATACCGTCGTTACTGTCGCACGATTAAACATTTTTTTCATCTTTTTCTCCTTTAAAGAACAATTTTGGAGCTATAACCCCCAAGATACTAATATATTATAATATAATTTTATTGATTGTCAAAGTCGTGTCATAACTCTTCATTTTATGTTTAAATAAACACGGGGAAACTTACGTTATTTTTAAGCTAATACACTACTATGACAGTCTCAGAATCCACAGAAAATAGTTCTCGCACTTATCTTGCGATCGATCTCAAATCTTTTTATGCCTCTGTGGAGTGCGTTGAGCGCGGACTTGACCCCCTCACTACTAAACTTGTCGTGGCCGACGTCTCTCGTACCGACAAAACCGTCTGTCTTGCCGTTTCTCCAGCCCTCAAAGCGCTTGGCGTTGGTGGTCGCGACCGACTCTTTCAGGTCTATCAAAAAGTACCCAGAGATTCATTTATTATTGCTCCTCCCAGGATGCAAAAATATATTGATGTTAGTACTTCAATTTTCTCCATCTACGCCGATTATCTTGCTCCCTCTGATATTCATATCTACTCAATCGACGAAGCTTTTCTTGACGTTACTAGCTACCTTAATAATTATCAAATGTCTGCCCATCAGCTCGCTCGTACCATCGTTAAAGATGTGCTTGGGCACACTGGAATTACCGCTACTGTAGGTATTGGCGAAAATCTCTACCTTGCCAAAGTCGCTATGGACATTGTTGCCAAGCACCTTTCTCCTGATCCCGACGGCACTCGTATTGCTGAGCTTACCGAACATTCCTATCGTGAAAAACTATGGACACATGTTCCACTCACCGATTTTTGGCGCATCGGCCCAGGCATTGCTAAGCGTCTGCATGATCTAGCAATTTATAACATGGGCGATCTTGCCAAATACTCTCTTACTGCCTCGGACAAACTCTATCAAGTTTTTGGTGTCAACACTGAACTTCTCATCGATCACGCTTGGGGTTATGAACCCACTACAATTTCTGAGATCAAAAGCTATCAAGCGGATCACCACTGTCTCTGCTCTGGACAAGTCTTACATCGTCCATATAGCTACGCTGAAACCACCACCATTATTAAAGAAATGGCACATAATCTAGCTCTAGATCTTACCAGTAAACACCTTGTGACCGATCAAATCATACTTGACCTTGGTTTTTCAAAAACCACCTTTACAACACCGACTCATGGATCTAAAAATCTACCTAATTATACCAACAGCGCAAAATTAATCACTGAAGCCTCACTCTGTCTTCTTCAAAAATTCATGCCAAAGAACGCCACGATGCGTCGCATTAATATCACCGCCAATCATGTTTTCTCTCAACTTTTTTCAGTTTCTCCTCATCCAAAACAACTCAGCCTTCTTGACGTTTCAACCGAAACCGAACAACAAACCGAACAAGATCAAAGATTACAACAAGCCACTTTAGCCATTCAGGCTCGTTATGGCAAAAACGCTTTGATGCTTGGTACTAACTTCCGTCCAGAAGCCACAATGCGTGAACGTCATCAACAGATTGGAGGACACCGTGCCAGGTAATTTAACAGAGACTAGAGAGGCTGACAAAGATCCACTTAAACCCTATCGCGAGATTATCGATCTTCCGCACTTTCATGCACCAAATCGTCCGTATCTCAGTCACATCAAACGTGCTGCTCAATTTATGCCATTCAAATCACTAGATGTATATGAAAATCAAATTGAACACAAATTTCATCAACTACATAACCAAAAACTTGAACCCATTATTGATTATGACGGTGACTATGAGATTTCTTGAGTTAGTTTACAAAACCTGGTTTCCATGATAAAATAACCCTAATTATGTCAAAAAAGAGTAATACAAAACGCAAACTCGTTGGTCTCGTATCTGAAGAGTCCGGTATCCGTGCTTATTACACCAAAAAGAATACCATGAATACCCCTGACAAACTCAGCTTAAGAAAATATGACCCAATTCTAAGGAAGCATGTTGTCTTCGTAGAAACCAAAAAGAACCTGGGCCGCAACGAAGTTAAAGAAAAGAAGCGTTAAAATAGTTTTCAGAAAATCCCCCCGTCTTAGGGGGATTTTTCTATGCTATAATAGGGAGGATGAAAAAGGGAACAGCCCCAACTTTGGAGGTTATCGTTGCAACTCACAAACCCTATACGATACCGACTGACTCTCTTTATCGGCCACTTCTAGTCGGCTCAAGTTTTTTTCAAGCTAAATACCCCAACGTCAAATTACCTAGTATTTTTTCTTTTGATAATACAGAAAAAAATATCTCAGAAAAAAACCATAATTACTCGGAATTGACAGGCTTATATTGGCTTTGGCAAAATCGAGCCGTTAAAGATAAAAACCCTGATTCGTTTTATGGTCTCGTTCATTATCGTCGTTTTTTCTCAGTCAAAGATACTAAAGAAATTCTCACCCAAAAAACACTCAAATCTCTCCTCTACGATTTAGACAAAAATATCAAATATGATATAATCCTACCCAAAAAACGTCATTATTTTATTGAAAATCTTTATAGTCATTATGCCCACACTTTACATATTGAACCACTTAATAGAACTCGCCAAATCATTCAAGACTACCGCCCTGAGTGCCTTGCCGAATTTGATCGACTCAAAATACGTCGTTCCGCTCATATGTTTAATATCTTTATTATGCGCAAAGAACTTTTTAATGAATATTGCGAATTTTTATTCGATACTCTCATGAATCTTGAAAAATCTCTCTCTAAAACAGAGCTCAATCAGTATGACGATTTTCATGCTAGATTCTTTGGTCGTATTTCCGAGCTTCTCCTTGATGTTTTTCTTTATACTAAATATCCAGATCTTGACCAAAAAACAAATGTGCTAGAACTCAAAATTATCGAAACCGAACCAGTCAACTGGTTTACTAAGATCACTAGCTTTCTGCTTGCCAAATTCTTTGGCAAAAAATATCATAAAAGCTATTAAAATCATCCGTCATGAAAATACAAAAAATAAGCAAACCACCACTCATCTCCATCATCATCCCAATCTATAATGCAAGTCTTTTTTTGTACAACACTGTCGAATCTGCTCTAATACAAGATTATCCTAATCTTGAAATCCTTCTCATAAATGACGGTTCAACTGATAACTCGAAACAAGTCTGTAACTCTCTCATCACAAAATATCAGAACACACAACTTAAAAATCCTCAGACCAAAAATCGTCACTTTCGTTTTATCGATCTTCCACATCAGGGGGTCAGCAATGCTCGTAATCGCGGACTCAAAGAGTTTTCTGGCACATATTTTTGCTTCCTTGACGCCGATGACTTGCTCACCCCCACTTTTATCTCCGAACTTTATCATTTTGCAATTAAATACCAACTAAAATACGTTAGCTCCACTTATCAGCGCCACATTTTTTCACCGAATAAAACAGTCTCTTTACTAGATCAATCAAATCATAAAAAATCGCAACAACCCCCTCATAAAATCTTCTCTTCCTCTGATTATCTCTATCAATTGCTTAATCTTGAGAATGGCTATAGTTTCTGCCACATGAAACTCATTCATCGTAGCTTAAAAACTACACTCTTTGACCCCAGCCTCAAAGTTGCTGAAGATGCTCTTTATAATTTCACCATCATCAAAAATCTTAACAAAGTTGGCATTCTTCAAAAACCTTTGTACATTTATCAAGTTCACCAAAACTCCACAGTTCGCTCCTATACTAATGAATATATCGAAAATTATCGTATTGCTCTCCAAAAAATTAGTACCTACTTACATATTCAATACCCCGATCAATTCCCACAACTCGAAAAGCCTCTTCAGGCTTTTATCGCTACGCATCTCTTTTTTATCCTCGCAAATTTCTGTTGTCATGGACAAAATCCACATCCACAAAAATCCATTCGTTCGCTTTATAAAATTACGCTTTTTTATCGCGCCATTTATCTTGCTCCACTCAGATTCTTCTCATTATCAAAAGCTCTAGTTCTCCTATGTTTCAAACTACGTTTCGTCTTACTTCTACAATTAATTGGTAGATTCCGCTCAAAACAAAACCGCTCTACAAACCCTATATAACAATCAGGTCTTAATTTCATATAACTTTATCTCATCATGAATTCTTAAGCCCCATCTTCTCTATATAATGGTCAAATTTTAAAATATCGAGTAAAATAAACCTGTGAAGTCATTTTTGCGTTTTTTAAAACAAGTTTTTCAAAAACTTGCCAGTTTTAACTCTGACTTTCTTTTTTACCTCGCCGCTACTACGATGCCTTTTGAAAATCTTGTCTTCGCCCCCTCTAGTGGCTGGGCCACTATTACTCCACTCGTTTTCTTTCTCTACGCTTTCCTAAATCTTTACCATCTAAGGCAATATTTGTCCAAAATACGTCCCATCCTTCTCTTTTTTATTGGTTTTTCAATCCTAGGATCTCTTACTACTCTGTTTTTTCATGGTCGCCTCGACGACTACTTTTCAGCCTACGTTCCAATTATCTTGGGACTTGCTTGTCTTTCAAGTTTTCTTGAGTTTTATGCAAAACATCAAAAGGCCGACCTAAAAGCAAAGCTCCAAAAACTCGTTTCAGTTATTATTATTGCCTATCTCATCAGTCTCCTCATCGGCCTTCTAGAATATTTTGCCGTAAAATATCATCTCACACCAGTCACCGATATATTTAATTTGATCTTCAAACGTAATTATCTCGCCAAAAACCGCGTCCAGTTTTTCTTCACCGAACCGTCTTTTATCGGTATGCATCTTTTTGGAGTTCTTCTACCACTCTTTTGGCTCACCCGTCGCAAAGATCTCCTCTTCTTAATCATTCTCTATGCATATTCTGCCCTCCTTTTTGGCGCCGGCGTTCGCATTATTCTTGATATTCTAATTATCCTAATCATTCTCGCTATCCTCTACCTTCCAAAAACCAAAGAAAAACTTTTTCTACCGCTCATCTTTGTTGCTTTTTTAATCTTTCTCACCAGCGTCTCCGCCATTAACGGTCGCTTTCATAAGATTTTCTTTGGTTTTTTAAATACTAGCCCCGAAACCACAGTTGACTGCGCCTTAGAAGAGAATCAAGACACTGAGGAATGTCGTTCGCTTGCCAGACAATCCGGTGTTAATTCTGATGGTTCCTTTGCTAGCCGTGTTTTCCGCATTAAAGCTAGTCTCTTTGGCTACACTAAGTCCCCTCTCGGTTTTCTAACCGGCTTTGGCCTTGGAAATTCTATCTATCCCGTTCGGCTTGGCCACGCGCAGGCAAAAAAAGATTATAAAAGCACATATCTGAAAGAAATTAATGATCTAGAAAATCCAAATTATCATGATGACAGTGTCTCATATTGCCTTTATACACGTATCATTAGCGAATTCGGCATCTTCGCTCTTCTCCTCTTTGTTTTCTATCTAATTCTTCTTGCCAAAAATTCCAAACTTTTCTTCCGCTATCATTATCTTTTCATTATCCTTTATTTATACCTACAGTTCGAGTCACTCAGCTTTTATGCTATTTGGCTATTTATTGCCATTATGTTAGTCAAACAAAAGCAGGGAAGTAATGACTGAATTCACTCAAATTAAGAAAAACACTTTTTGGCTTGCTGTTTTTCAACTAGCAAAAATGCTTTTCCCATTCCTTATTCTTCCAATCCTCACGCGCCGGCTTTCTATTGAAGTTTACGGAGATCTCACTTTTATTAAAACTGTGATGAATTTCTTGCAAATTTTCCTCGACTTTGGCTTTATGCTTTCTGCTACCAAAGAAATTGCAAAAATCAAAAATAACACTAGTCAAATTCAGCAAATTCTCGCCGATACTCTATTGGCTCGCCTACTCCTTGGCAGTCTCGGCTTCTTCCTAATCCTCACCCTTAGCCTCTTTCTCCCCATCCTCAGTCATAATTTTATATTTACCATTCTTTCATATCTAACTATTTTTCTTTCAATCTTTCTCTTTGATTTTCTTTTTCGTGGCCTTGAAATTATTCATGTTATGACTATTCGCTTTGTCATTATGAAAGTAACCTCTTTTCTTTTAACCGTTTTCTTCGTACGACAAGATGATCAAATCATCCTAATTCCACTCTTTGATATCCTTTCTTCAATTATTGCCATTATTCTGGTTATTTTTGAACTCAGAAAAAGAAATTTTCATCTTATTCGTCCAAAACTAAAGTCCAGCTTAAAGAGTCTAAAAGTAAGTCTAATTTATTTTCTTTCTGATATCTCCGCCACTGCCTTTAATGCCATTAGCACCATTATCATCGGGTTAGTTTTTTCTTCAGTTGAAGTCGCGCTTTTTGGTGTTTCTATCCAAATTATTGGTGCCATTCAAGCTCTTCTTGGACAACTCGCCAGCGGTATTTACCCCAATATGGTTCGTCAAAAAAGTCGAAAATTTATCCAACAGATTTTCAAAAAAACTCTCCCCTATGTCTTTTTGTTTACGATCTTAATCATCACCTTCTTACCACTTGTCCTTCAAATTCTTGCTGGGAACAAATATGCCGCCGCCAATCCCATCATCCAAATTCTCTCCTTTACTATTCTTTTTAGTTTTTGTAATACTCTTCTTGGTTGGCCAACCCTTGGCGTTATTAATCACCAAAACAAGGTTACAATTTCAACCATTATTTCCACCTTTTTTAATCTCATCGCACTTATCCTTCTACTTTTCTTAAACAAGCTTACCCTCTATTCTGTCGCTATTACTCGTGTTATCACCGAAATCATTCTTTTTTGTATCCGTTTCTATTACTACCGTAAATATCGCCAAGATTTTAACCCCTAACAACCTTAATCTATAAAAAATAATAAACAACAAATTTTCTAAAAAATAAAACATCAAAAAACTCGGCAAAACCGAGTTTTATAAACTATTTGGCAGGGGCGCACGGAATCGAACCATGATCTACGGTTTTGGAGACCGCTATACTAACCGTTGTACTACGCCCCTAGTTTCTACATTATATCATATCAGAAACTAACACCATTTTTTCTCCTCTCATTCTGCCGTCATCTGATACTAGGTTTTTCTTTCCCAATCAGCTATACTTAAACTATTCCTCTTATGGACAAAAATAAATTCCAAGCTACCCAAGCTCCAATACATAAAGACCAAGATATCAGGTGTCCTCTATTTGTCAGACTCTTTTCAAGTCTTACTTTCTGGATTACCCTCTGGTCGTTCATGTTTGTTTACTTCTTTACTGTTGGTCTTCTCAGCCTTCTTCTTGGCGAACACTTAATTCCGCATTTTCTCCTCGACACAGCCAGCCTCGTCAAAGTCTGCACCATTTTTACTTGTTTTCTCTATACCTCTTTCTTTGCTCCTAAAGATTATCTCCTACGGTTTGCTCTTTTATTCACTTTTCTCGCTGATATTGTCCTACTCTATAACAATATCTCGCCGATCGGCATCACAATCTTCTGTCTCGCTCAATATTTTCATATCGCACGCTATGCCAGCCTCAATCCCAAAATTTTTATTCTATGGTCCATTCTAAATCTCCTCATCCTTTCTCTAACTAAAATTACTGATATCCCTTCTCTTTACGGCGCCGTCTTTATCTATGCAAATACTCTTATTCTAAATCTTATTCTTGCCCATTATTGGATCAAAAGAGAAGCCCCAGAATTCCGTCGCGCTGCGCTCTGTAATTTTCTTGGCTTCACACTCTTTATTTGTTGCGATCTCACAGTGGTTATTTCATATTTTGCTCGTATTAATTTATTGCCTAGTTTTCTTTTTGCTCCAGCCAACTTCATTTGTTGGCTCTTCTATTTTCCATCTCAAATTCTTCTCACTAATTCCTCTCTAATGACCACACCATACTATGAACCATTCAACACTAAATTAAAGGATCTCGGCAGTAAATCGAAAATAGTCCAAAAATTATAAATTGATGCATCTCTTGCTTCATGATATAATACCCTCAATATGGAAAGTAAAAAGAAGACTAAACCACGTGCAATTCTGGTTTTCGGTGCTCCATGTAGTGGAAAAACTACCTTTTGTGAAAAATTTTCTCAGAGATTCAAGGCTCCTTATTACAATCTACAATCTTTACGTGAAGAAGCTGACTTTACCGAAAAACAGATTCATGTTGTACTAGAAGCAATTTCAAAAACTGGCCAAAATATCGTAATCGAAGGCGGTCTCGATACCGAAAATGAGCGTAACGCCGTTCGCAAACTTCTCAAAATCTGTGGCTACAATCCCACCCTCGTTTGGATTCAAACCGACATTAACACAATCAAAGCTCGCCTCAAACTCAAATTCCGTTCTGTTTCCCGCGCAAAAGAGGAATATGACTCTCGTATTCGTGCCATGGAAGCCCCAGCCGAGACAGAAAAGCCCATCATTCTTTCTGGCAAACACACTTTTGACACACAGCTCTCTCACGTCCTCTCCCAACTTTCCTAATCTAACTCCATTAATGTCATCTAGTCTCTTATTTTCGGAGTTTTAGAACCATGTATATTGATCCTGAATTTGGTGAAGTTATAATTCGCAAGAACCCCCGTTCACGCTCGGTTAGTTTCTCTATATCCACTTCTGGACGCTTGCAGGCGACCATCCCAAATTTTGTTTCTGAATCGATCATTAAGAAAACTATAGAAAAAATGCGCGCTCAAATTCGTCAAAAACTTCGCGTCAAAGATCCCAGTACCCAACGCGCTCGTGATCTTAAAAAGAAACTTCTTGCTAAGCAAGCCAAGGAATACTTACCATATCGTCTTGAATATCTTGCCAAACGCTTTGGCTATCACTACGATAAAGTTGTTTTGTCTCATGCCAGTAGCCGTTGGGGTTCCTGCACTCACCGCAAGACCTCGTTTCTTTCTCCAACCACCATCACTATTTCACTCAATATCGGTCTCATGCAAGTGCCAGAGACCCAACGTGATTATGTAATTATTCATGAACTTGCACATATTAATCATCCTGATCACTCAAAAGCCTTTTGGGCCGAGGTCGAATCCCATGACCCAAATTATCGTGCCCACCGTGAGCTTCTAAACACTCACACTCCCGGAGTTTAGTCCATGATATTACCACTTCCTCTTTTTATCTCTCAAGAGTTATATTCTATGATATAATATAATCTATGAAAGAGAATCAAGATTTTCTCAAAATCCTTGACTTAAACAAAGTACACACCAGTGTGTTTGACCGCAAGTTCATGTATCTTTCTGACGTAATTGATCCGATCTATCGTGAATATGTTATCCGACTTGAACGCGCCGGCTACACCCTTGATCTCGACGTTTTACGTCCAAAACATCAAGTGGAAAATTTTCTTGCTCTCACTAAAATCATTGTCTCATATCTCAATCATGTCCTAAAAACTCCACAAAAGGGGAACATCATTATCTCCATGAATACCGCAGGAGATACTCTTGCCGACATTCGACCAATTTCCAACTTTATCACAATAAAAGATGACTCCACCATTATCACTGTTGAACAACGCGAACAATACGCTATTCTCGGTGCAAAAGTTAAATCACGATTAGGTTTTGGAACCACTATACAAATCCCCATCACCGAACCGTATGATAAGTTGTAATTTTCAGTAAATATTGTATAATACAGACCATAGGTAAACTAAATGACCTATGGTTTTTTGTTTATTTCGTACTTTAGAAAAGGAGGATAAAAGTATGAAGAATTTTTTGTTAGTAACCCTGATCGCATGTATTTGTGTGTCTATTACACCAACAGCCTTTGCTGCTACGAAGAAACAAGCTAAGCAAACCGAGGAGACCGTTGAAGCCTTAGTTCCGCCACCACCTTACGATCAAAAACCAGAGTCAAAAGTAGAGATCGCCTCTCAAAGCAAGAAGCCTAAAGAAACAAAAGTAACCTTATCCCCAAACAGTATTGAATACGATGTCACTACTTTCATCAAACCGACGACCTTATCGCTCACAGATTTTATGAATCAATTTGTGGCATACAATCCGGAATATGTCGTAAGTTTGGATAAGGAAGAACATTGCCTTAGAGTAGGCCGAAAGACTTTTAAGCCAAAAGCAGAAGGTATTCAATCAGTTGTAATTTCATTTGCGGCTGATAAAGATCTTCTCGGAGAAGAACATCCAGTCACAATCACCATCATCGGTGTTAGGTCTGGTAATGATCCTCATAAAAAGTATAAAAGGACATTCAAGATGCCTGAAGAATGGGGTAGCCAGATTAAGATCGAAGGTTATGATGAATATATCTATATGGCTCAATTCAATGTTCTTCATCAGCTTCTTGAAGCGATGGTGAAGGATCCGACCGGTAATAATTTTGAAGAAGATCAGAAACTATTTCGTGATTTTACTTACGAAAAATATCAAGATTGATTTTGTGAAAAATAGCCTAAGTTAAAAGATTCTCCAATTTTTCTCTAAAACGCCCCACTTGGGGCGTTTTTTTATTAACCCACTACAAAATTTTATCCATTTTTCATCTACATATTCAGCTTATGTTATAATAAAGCCATTAAGGTTGTTGGGAGAAAAAATGCGATTCAAAAAGCATTATTCACGTATAATTTTTATCGGCATTTATCTTTTTCTATTTGCCATCTTTGGATACTTTGGTTTACAGCCACATAATGTTGAAGCAAATTCTAATCTTATTTTGGAAGCACCAAAAATCAACCTCAAATCAGCAATTAAGGTTTTAAAATTAAATAACGACTACACCCTCACCTCACCCGATCACATCGCAGGGCTATATTACGCCGCCGAAAATAATACTTTCATTATTGGTCATTCTTCCACGATTTTCGGCAATCTTCATAATCTCAAATTAAATGACCAGATTAAATTTGATAGTCACACCTATAAAATCACAAATCTCTATATTCAAAACAAAAACAGCATCAGCATGTCAAAAGTTTTGGAGCCAAAATCCACTCCAACTCTGACTCTGATGACCTGTCATGGCGAAAAAATTGCTGAGAACGATTATACCGAAAGATTAATTATCACCGCCGAGCTAACTAGCTAAATTAGTTAATTAACGATCCCATAATTATACTCTGAAAATCCTCAAATTATTTTACGTTTTTTAATCCGAGAATTCTTGCTAAAGCCTAATACCCTTTGACTAATCTCACTGCAAATCCACCCCCAGCAGCCAGCCAAATATCCAAAAAACTATCCTTCTCAATAACTCTTTTTTCCACTTCAATATCTAATGGATTCTCGCGATAATCACTTGCCTCAGCATCACGATATATGTAAGCAGTATATTTTATCCCCTCCTCTAAAAATTCCATATTTAAGTTAACCCGTCTCGAGTCTTCGTTAGTTACTCCTGCTACATACCAATCTGACGAATTTCGGTCTTGTCTTGCCACGACATAGTACTCACCAATTTTTCCAAGTAGTGGGATTGTCGTCTGCCAATTCACTGGCACCTTCTGTAAAAATTCAAATACCGTTGGCTGTTTTTCATACATTTCCGGTCGATCTGCCAACATCTGCATACCAGAATAAAAAACCACATAATACGCCAGTTGTCTTGCCAATGTTGTATATACACGTTTAGCTGGATTTTTTAAGTCAAAAATTCCCGGTGTATAATCAAACGCCCCGCAGAGCATCCTAGTGAATGGTAAAATCGTCGCATGATTTAGTTTAATCTTACCGCCTTCATACTCCTGCCCCTTCGCCCCTTCCCGTGTCAGAATATTCGGATATGTTCGTTCTATGCCAGTCCCTTTGATCGGCTCATGAATATCCAACATAATCTGATATCTCGCCGCCAGTTCCACCGTCTTTTGGTAATGTATTACACCCGTCTGTGAATGATGATATTCTTGTTTTCCATGAATTAACATTTTTGAACCAGTGTAGCCAGTTTTAACATAATGAATTCCGTTACTTACAAGATAAGAGAAAGCGCTTTCAAGTTGTCTTTCATAATTATCAATTTGACCAACTGTTTCATGTTGTGCAATCAATTCAATATTATATTCTCGACTTTTTTCGGAGACTTCTTCCATATTAAAATCAGCCACTGGATGGAGATAATCTGTAAATTTTCCGTTCATTGACCACTCACCACTCCAACCATTATTCCACCCCTCAATCAGAAGTCCCGAAATACCAAGTTTTAAACACCAATCCAAGTATTGTTTTGCATGCTCCGTAGAAGCACCGTGTTTTTTGCCCTCCGCCCAAGTCCATTCCCCCACGTACATCGCCCACCAAATTCCCAAAAATTTCAGTGGCTTCACCCAACTAAAATCATCCTTTGGTGGATTATTTAGGTTCAAAATCATTCGGTTGACCGTCAACTCTATCGCCGAATCCGCGATCATAATTACTCGCCATGGTGAATCGAAGGGAAGATCAACGTAAGCCTTCATTCCATCCGACAATGGTGTAATATCTGCCTGTAAATGTTTATCCATATTCAGTTTTAACGTCATAGATCCATAGTTATAAAGTGCCGCTTCATGGATTGCGACGTATTTATTGCTATTTGTTTCAACCGTAAGCGGCGTATGTACTGAATCCCTCAATTCACAAACCGGCCATTTTTCATAATTTAATTCGTATTTTGTTGCTTGATAAGCAGGAATTCTCCAAGCTTGACCATTTAAATCCAAATTAAACTCCGTTAGTTCATCCGTGACAATAATACGTTGAAAACTGGGCTGCGGCGGTATTTCATAACGAAAAGCTACACCGTCATTAAACACCCGAAAGCGCAATGAAAATAATCTCTGCTTTTCCGTTGTTTCCGTTAGATAAAATATCGTCTCGTTATATTCATTACGAATTTGTTTCTCCTCACCCACTATCGATTCCCAAACCGTATTTTCGCTCTTGTTTTGTGCACGCACGAGAGCTAAATTCTGCCCCAAATCATTTTCACCATATAGTTTAAAACCAAGTCGTGACTCTCGCACTAAAATGTTATTATTTTTACTTACCTCATAATAAATACGGCCGCTAGCTATTTTGACTCGACAATTAATATTCTTATTTGGTGATTCAATCTCGAAATGTTTTTCTTTAGACTTCCGACTAAAGAGTTTAATCTTAAAACTCATGCTTAAATTATACCGCAAGTTAAACTTATGTTAAAATAAAAATAACATTAAAATGTTAACTTGGATGATTAATCATGACTTCCAGCAATTCACCTTATAACCAAATAAAAACTAGAAAAACTAAACAATCTCTTGAAACAAAAACCCGTTACCGTATACCTTTTTTGGCTCTTGTTTTTGGTTTTATCTTTATCGTACTTAGCACAATCACAATATTTAAAAATTTTCATCATAAAGATAGTATATATAATCTCGACGAAACTACTTGCCTGTCTAATTTAAACCTGAAGTTTCTCGATCAAAATGTGATCTGTAACCAACTTGTAGGTAAACTTAATTTTTCTGACTTCAAACTCCAAGACACTCAAACTTTTGAGCTTACCTCAACTTCAAAAGATCATCTAGTTGCCAAAATCGAATTACCAGTTACGGATTTCTACAGTTCTTTAACTAATCTCACCACTAATCAATTTACCGACCAAAATTTTCTCAAAGAAAATCAAATCACCCTCATTCAGCCCGATCAACTTACGCCAACGCAAAAGCTCCTCAGTTATCAAGATAACTATTACCTCGACAATCAAACATCAGGTGCTCGTTTTACAATTCTTGATATCAAAAAAGCTGATTCTTCTACATTTGAAGATCAGACCAAGATACAGACTATCTACGACCTCCTTACTCCGCTTTTCTCCAAAAACCAGCCAGAGCAATTAGTTTCCTTTGCTGAAACTGGAGTCACTGCGCTTTCTCGTCGTCTGACATTAAAACTAAACCAAGTAAATAATGGATCTTATTTTGCAGATTATCTCTCCGATTTTTTAAAAACCAAAACTTTTACCCATATTAGCAACGAAGTTAGTTTCAAAGAGAATTGTCCAGGCGGATATCAAACAATGGTACTTTGCGCCGATTGGCGTACTCTTGACACAATTAACGCAATTAGTACGGATATCGTAGAACTCACTGGTAACCATAATAATGATGCTGGCACGGATAATAACCTCAAAACTATCGCAAAATATCATGAATTGGGGATAAAAACCGTCGGTGGTGGCGAAAATCTTGAAAAGGCTAAACAGCCGCTCGATCTCAACCAGTCTATCCGCCTTCTTGCCTATAACCATTCCACAAGCAGTGTCGCCAACGGTCAAATTGCCACCGCAACTACTCCTGGCGCCAATCCCTATAGTGAAGATCAAGTAAAGTTAGATCTAGCTGCCGCTAGATCCGAAAACAAGTTCACTATTGTTAATATTCAATACTTTGAGTGCTTCGCCTATCCAGATCAGCCAGTCGCCTACCCAATTTGTGATCAACCTATTCAAAATCAAAAAGAATTTTTCCGTCATCTCATCGATCTCGGCGCTGACATGGTTGTAGGAACTTCTGCACATCAACCTCAAACCTATGAATTATATAATCAAAAGCCAATCTATTATGGACTTGGCAATCTTTTCTTTGATCAAATTTATTGGCCAGACACCACACGCAGTCTCATTCTCACCCACTATTTTAAGAATAATAAACTCTTACAAACACGTATTTCACCTACCATTTATGATAATACATTCAAACCTCGTCTTCTCGACTCTACTGAGGCCCAAAACTTCCTAGTCCGCTTGCTTCTAGCTTCGCCAAAAGGGAATTAATATTAACAAATAAAATCGTCAAAAGGAATTTCAATGCCACCAAATAATCCAACCTCAGAAAATTTCACCCCAAATGAACTATCAAAACATAGTATGCCAAAATTTGGTAAAATCCTTTTTATCATCATTTTTACGACCATCGGAGTTATCGCTCTTTCTTTTGGTATTGTCTATCTTATGAAATATCTCAACGAACAGACTACAAAGCCTCAGCAAACTGAACAAACGATCAAACATTTTAAAAAAATCAATCTACAACCTACACTCGATCGCTGGCTCACTACTCAGATTAATAAGAAAAATAATAGTATTCTCGTTTACGATCTCAATAATCAAGAAATTATCGCAAGAAATAATGATTTTACACAAAATAATAGTCTTGGCGTCGAAAATCTTTTTCTTGCTTATCTCACTTATACCAAATTAGAACAGGGAAGCTGGAAGAAAAAAGATATCTTAAACATTAATGGTGAACAAATTACTCGCGATAATTGTCTTTCCAAAATTCTGCAAGAAAACCACCAAGGCTGTGCTTTAGCCCTGATTTCCGATTTTGGCGAAAACCACCTTAAAGATTTTCTCAAAGATCAATCTTACAATAATACAAATTTCACAAATCACCTTACTAACACAGCAGACCTCCTAAGTCTTTCTAAACGACTCCAAGATCACCCCGATTTCTCCGATCAGCTTTGGCAAGATTTTAAGACCAAACTCACGCCGACTAATGATACCAAGAATCCTCTGCTTACTGGCTTTTCCAGGCTCAATAGTTACGGTCTCCTTGGTACACAAACCAACGACTCCACTAATGCAAACCTAAATTACCCAATTTTTAATAATATCTACTTTCTTGAAACAAAACAAGATGACCCAGCAGAAAGGCGTACATTAGTTCTCATTTTTCTAGCTTCCGATATTAATGCCACTTCGTTAATCGACTTAGCAAAAGCACTTGAGTCCACCATTTTAGAACAATAAGAATTACTAAAAAAATTCTCTGTTTTTACTAACATTTTTATCACCTTAAATCAACAAAAATAGACTCGTTTAGGAGTCTATTTTAAGTCAAAACTTAGCTATTTAGCATCATTCCAACGCTTAATTGCAGCCTTAATAACTTCTTTAGCAGACTCTACACCCTCAAAGCTTTTTACGACAGTTGTGCCAGGCTTCTTTAAATCCTTATAGTGATTAAAGTGAAATTCAATCTGCTTAATCAATTGCTTTGGTAGATCTTCAAGTATTTGATACTTATCACCATTATTGCGGTCATCAGCAGGGACACAGATTATTTTGTCATCCACCTCATCCGAATCAACAAATTTCATCACACCAAGCACACGAGCCTTAGTATAAATACCGGTAGTAAGTGGCTGATCAGTTATCATTAAAACGTCAAGCTCATCACCATCTTCGTCAAGTGTCTGTGGAATAAAACCATAATTACATGGTTTAGCAAAAGCCATTGGCTCTACACGGTCGAGCATAAAACAAGCGTTTTTGCGATCCCACTCAATCTTATGATTGGAACCAGTAGGGATTTCAATCACCACGTTAATTTCACCGTCTTCAAAATTTCCTGGGGTCAAGATTTTGTTAAAATCTGCCATAGCTAAACTCCTATTTAGTTTTGAACTCATTATAGCATGTTATCTCTTTGACGCAAAAAATATTTCTATGATAGAATAGATATATTAACATGATTCTCTAGGCCAAAACTGCCCAAAATCAACACTTTTCAATAAAATCAATAACCAAAAATGAGGCTTTATGACAAAACAACCCAAGAAAAAACCAAAGTACAAATCGACAATTCGACGCACACTCTATTACTTCTTAAAAGCTAATAGTAAATACAAGTGGCTTGCTCTTGGCGTTCTCATTATTACTCCTATCGTTATTTTTGTACGCACCATTCTTGCTCCACTCGTGGTCGCTAATATTATTGACATTCTTTCCTCTGCCAAACCAGAAGATTTTGTAAATTCTGGCAACATTTTTCAGATTCCACTCGTCCAGAAAGTTCTCCCTCAAGGAATTTTTCTTTTCCTTTGCCAACTCGTTGGTTCTGGTATCCTAAGTAATCTTCGTGTCTATCTCGCCTGGAAAATGGAACTTTTAACCATCAATGATCTTTCCATCCAATGTTTTGACACGGTCAACAATCAATCTATGCAATTTCACTCCGACCGTTTCTCCGGTTCTCTCACTGCCCAGGTCGGTCGTTTCACTCGCGCCTACGAACGTTTTGCTGATTCTATTATTTTCAATATTATGCCCCTTATCGTCACTTTTTCATCAATCTTCGTAATTTTAATCAATCGTGCGCCTAGTTTTGCTATTCTTCTTATGATTTTTTCTATAATCTTCGCCATAGTTTCTTCCAAAAGCTTTAAGAGAATTGGCGAATGCAACGAAAAAGAAGCTGCCGCCCAAAATAAGCAAACCGGTCAACTTACCGATTCAATTACAAATATTCTTTCCGTCAAGTCCTATGCTCAAGAAAATTATGAACGTGCCCGCTATACAAAATTCCAAGCCGAAACCCTGGCTGCCGGCGAAAATTCCATGCGCGCCACCATTCACCGCGATGTTATTTTCGATTCTATATTTCTCTTAATCTACCTCCTCATGATCATCTTCATTGTTATTGGTGCGCCCGTCATGACTCTCCCAATTTCCACCGTCATCCTAATCTTCCAATTCTCTCAGACTATTTTAATGAGCCTTTGGGACGTTAGCAGTATCTTTAAAAATTTCACCCGTGTCTTCGGTGATGCTCACGAAATGACTATTATTCTTGACACCGTTGATACCGTAGTCGACGAAAAAGGCGCTAAAAAACTCATTGTTGATAAAGGTGCAATCAATTTTGACCATATCAACTTCAGGCACGCTGATGCCAAAGAAGATATCTTTCATGATTTTGATCTAAAAATCAAGCCTGGCGAGCGCGTTGGTCTTGCCGGCCTTTCTGGTTCTGGCAAAACCACCCTCACTAAACTTCTCTTGCGTTTTGCCGATGTTGATCAAGGCGCAATTAAAATCGACGATCAGAACATTAGAAAAGTCACCCAACATAGTCTCAGGAAGAACATCGCTTACGTGCCACAGGAAGCCTCACTTTTTCATCGCAGTATCGCCGACAATATCGCCTACGCTAAGCCCGATGCTACTATAACAGAAATCCAGCATGCCGCCAAACTTGCTAACGCTGCCGAATTCATCGAAAAACTCCCTAATGGCTATGAAACTATGGTAGGCGAACGTGGCATCAAACTTTCTGGTGGACAACGTCAACGCATCGCTATTGCCAGAGCTATCCTAAAAGATGCTCCGATCCTAGTCCTTGATGAAGCCACCTCCGCCCTTGACTCTGAATCCGAATCTCTTATCCAAGAGGCCTTGCTTCGTCTAATGCATGGTCGCACTTCCATTGTAGTAGCGCATCGTCTTTCTACCATCTCTAGCTTAGATCGTATCATTGTTCTTGATAACGGTCAGATTATCGAACAAGGTTCTCATGATGAACTTCTTAAAATAAAAGGTGGGCAGTATAAGAAACTTTGGAGTCGACAATCTGGTGCTTTTGTCGAAGAAACAAAATAATAAAATATCTCAATACTTTTCAGAATATCAAAAAAATTCACTTCAAAAATTCAGATTCGTTGAAGAGTTAAATATTGCGGTACAATAAATCTATGGATGATTTTAATACCAAAAGACGACCCCTTGCCGAGCGTATGCGCCCATCTAATTTAGCTGAGGTAATTGGGCAAGATAACATCATCGGTGACAATAAAATCCTCACTGAAATCGTCAAGAAAAAGGAACCAGTTAATTTGATTTTTTGGGGTCCTCCTGGGACTGGCAAAACCACTCTCGCTCGCATTTTAGCCAAAGAATTTGAAGCAGATTTCATTGAACTCTCCGCTGTCACCGCTCATAAAAGCGACGTTGAAGCCGTCGTGGAACGCGCCAAGCAAAACTGGAATCTCAAAATCCGCACTCTCCTTTTCGTAGATGAAATTCACCGTTTTAATAAAGCCCAGCAGGATGCTTTTCTTCCCCACGTTGAATCCGGTCTTATTACTCTAATCGGCGCTACCACCGAAAACCCCAGTTTTGAAATTATCCCTGCTCTCATTTCAAGATCACGCGTCATTGTTCTTAAGTCTCTAGATAAAGAAGCGATTTTAAAAATTTTACATCATGTCATTGAAATAGAAAAAGTCAAAGCAAGAATTACAGATGAAGCCATAGAACTTATTGCCGAGCTAGCAAATGGTGATGCCCGCTCCGCGCTCGGCGATCTCGAAATCTCTCTATCTCTCAGTGAAAAAGTCACTCCAGAATTAGTTCTCGAAGCCGTCGGACAAAAAATTATCAACTATGACAAAGACGGCGATTGTCACTATGACACTATTTCCGCCTTCATTAAATCCATGCGCGGCAGTGATGTTGATGCCACACTATATTATCTTGCACGCATGCTCGAAGGTGGCGAAGACCCTAAATTCATTGCTCGTCGCATGACAATCTTTGCCTCCGAAGATATTGGGCTAGCAGGCAACGGTGCCCTCGGACTCGCATTTTCAGCTTTCCAAGCAGTTGAACGTATTGGCATGCCAGAAAGTGGCATTATTCTCTCTCATGTCGCCATCGCTCTCGCCAAATCAAAAAAAGATCGTAGCAGTTATGACGCCTGGAATCGTGCCAAAGACCTTGCTAAAAATACTCGTAATTTACCAATTCCTCTCGGCATACGCAACGCACCGACCAAACTTATGGAGGACCTCGGCTACGCCAAGGGCTATAAGTGGGAGGCAGGCTTCCATCATGATGTTAGTTATCTACCAGATAAAATTAAAGATCAAAAACTCTATTTCCCCAACAAATAAGATTAACCAAGTCAATTAAGCTTAGCTAAGAAATCATAAAATACACCACATTGACGTATTGAACTTAACCAAGAATTTCATGGACTTTCTGCCTTAACATAGGCACTACGTCTTTCTCAAACCAAGGATTCTTCGCCTGCCAACGAAAATTTAACGGACTCGGATGTACTATTGGAAAATATTTTGGCAAATATTCTTGAAAACACCTCACTGTCTCCGTCAAATTCTCTTTTTTTGTATCTTTCAAATAGTATTTAATAGCATATTCACCAATCAAAATCGTCAATTTAATTTTTGGCATCAAAGCTAACATTTTTTCATGATAATCCTCAGCAATAAATTTACGTGGCGGCAAATCACCAGTTTTACCTCTGCCAGGAAAATAAAAATCCATCGGCATAATTGCGATTCTTTTTGAATAAAAAGTCGCCTCATTCACCCCCATCCAATCACGTAATTTTTCACCAGATTTATCCATAAATGGGATTCCATTCTCCTCAACTTTCGCTCCTGGTGCTTGTCCAATAATTAAGATTTTAGCTTCCTCACTTACCTGATAAATTGGTAAAATTCCACGCTTCGAATAATCACTGTTTCGCTCATCCGAAATCAGTGCATCTCTTATTTTCGTAAAATTATTATAAGCTTTTGTTACATTATTCATATATTTACCTCACATTTATTTTACTACCTCTAGGCTTTTTTGACGATCTTTGATACTATAAGCTCATAAAAAAGGAGTTTCATGGAATTATTTATTATCACTCTCGTACTTGTTTTTCTCTTGGTGGTCATCCCAGGTGTTCGAGTTATCAACCAATACGAACGCGGTGTCGTCCAGCGTCTTGGTCGCTTCCGTAAAATTCTTGATCCAGGACTTCATGTCATTATTCCTTATATCGACATCATGCGCAATGTCGACGTTCGTACCACGCCAATGGACGTACCGAAACAAGAAGTTATTACCAAGGATAATGTCACCGTTAATGTCGATGCGGTCGTCTATTTCCGCGTGATTGACGCTAAAAAAGCAGTCTTTGAAACTACTAATTACGCCTATGCCACCTCAACTTTTGCTCAAACCGCACTCCGCGACGTAACCGGTAATTTTGATCTCGATGAGCTGCTCTCGAAACGCAATGAAATTTCAAAACAGATCAAAGAAATCGTCGATGCACAAACTGATAAATGGGGAATTGATATTGAAAGTGTCAAACTTCAAAATATCGAACTTCCTTCCGACATGAAACGTGCTATGGCAAAACAAGCTGAAGCTGAACGTGAACGTCGTGCTGCTATTATTTCTGCCGAAGGTGAAAAAGCCTCTGCCACTGCTGTAGCTGAAGCTGCCGAACTCCTCGCCAAAACACCAGGTGGTCTCAATATCCGTACTCTCCAAACTCTCGAAAAAATCAGCACCGACCCCTCTCAAAAGACAGTCATTTTATTATCTTCGGATCTCACCGGTAGTATCAAGAATATAATCAAATAAATTATAGTTCTATATATTGATTTTTTTAAACATAATATCTTATGCAATATTTCTTTAGCTATCAGACTCCCGACCAATTTGATGACATTCTTATGACCAGTGATGGAAGTTATCTCACAGGGCTCTCATTTAGCAATCAAAACAATATTAAAAATCTCGCAACAAAATCTCTGCCAATTTTTCAAGAGACCTGTCATTGGTTAGATATTTATTTCAACGGACAAAAACCTACTTTCAACCCAAGATATAAAACTAATGGAATCACTCCGTTTCGTAAAGAAATACAAGACCTGCTTCTAAAAATCCCTTTCGGTGAAACCACAACTTATGGCAATCTTGCCAAAAAACTTGCTGAAACCCATCATTTAAAAAAGATGTCCGCTCAAGCAGTTGGTGGCGCTGTCGGCTGGAATCCTATCTGTATTATTATCCCATGCCATCGTGTTCTCGGGGCAAACAATAAAATTACTGGGTATGGATGCGGGATCAAAAATAAAATCGCCTTACTTAAACTTGAGCAAAGCTATTTTTTTAGATAGAAAAAACTTTATACTAAAAACCCGCCTCACAATAACTCCATAGCTCAAAATTATTGATACTATTTGTCCCCTATAAGAAATACACTATAGATAATTACTACAAACGCAACTGACTAAAATTTATTTGATTTCTTCGTTTAATATTTCAATAAATCGGGTTATTTGTTTATCCATAAACGCATCTTTTTTAGAATTGTTCAACATAACCGCCCATTGCGTAGCTGAAAGATTTTTCTCTGTTTTGTTAAAAAGCTTCTCATCAATTAGTCTATTCAAAACTCTACGAGTATAGGCCATAACGTCGCTATATTCTTCAGAATCTTGTCTTGCAACCCATATTTCACCCGTTGAATATTCTGAGATAATCCATTTATTGTCAATATCTTTGATATTTGCCAAAAATCTATTAGCTTTCTCTGATTTAAAATATTCTAATTTGGCATTATATCGTTCTGAGATCTTTTCAAATATCGTCAGTATATCAAATGTAACACTTATCGCTGTTTCACTTAACAGTTCACCATGTTTTTTAATATCATCAAGAAACGCTTGCTTATCTGCATTAGAATAGCCATAACTATTACCACTAGATTTTTTCGAAATAACTTCTTTTTTAACTTCTGCACCATATAATTTCGGAATAATAATTTCAAAATCATCATACCTGTAATATTCGACCTCTACCGCATAAATATCAAAATGTGAATTTTGGTTAATATAAACAATTAAATCTTTCAAACGATTATGAAGTTTATCCATCAGTACAACAAATTTAATATTGCCTGAGTTGAGATTATCAGCTATGGCAACTAGTACATCAGTTATATCTTCCATGCCGAAAAAGTCATCGAATGACTCTCTAAAGTTCTTATCGAATTGTTTACTTGTGTGACGATTAAGCTGTTCAATAAAAGCTTCAAAATCTGTAGAATGCCGCCAAAGCGAAGCGCCATAGTCAAGGGCCTGTGCTACGACTGTCCGTTTATCGGGGTTGCGGAATAATTTTGTCTCTACGACATAAATATTACCATTTTGGTCAAAAGCCAAAGCATCTATTGGTCCACTATTTGTTTGAAATTCACGTGCCGCTACAAATAATCTAATATCACTATTCACTTCATAAATCGGAATTATATCAGGATTATCATAAATATATTGTTGAATGTTTTGCTCTAATCCGAATTCCTGCTTGTCTAATCGTTGTGCATTTTTATTATTACGTGATACTATTATCGACATTTTAACCTTTTCTTTATTAAGAATAAATATAATAAATCCACCATATGATTCTATGGTGGATTTAACTAAAATCTCAACTGGCTGGGGATGAGGGATTCGAACCCCCGAATGGTGGGACCAGAACCCACTGCCTTACCACTTGGCGAATCCCCATCGGTACCCCTATCATATCACATTTTTTCAAAAATATATCTATTATTTTCTAAAAATCACTTTACAAAATCAGAAAACCCAGTTATACTCCTATTGACAGTCTGGTATCAGACTATTTTTTATGGAAGGAGCAAATGGCAAATATTACTCGTATCAAAGCCGGTGAATCCAGGGACACTAGGGAAAAAACTTCTCTAAAAAGCCCCACACCGAAAACAATCAATAGCAAGTCCGTAACCGGAACTACAAGTCATACTCAACACACCGAAGCTTCAAAAGTCGACAAAAAGCTCACTAAGCTTGAAAAGGCGCAACAAAAATACGAGAAAAAACAAGCAAAAAAGCAGGCTAAATTAGCTAAAAAAGCCAACAAGAAACCGATGCCAAAAGTGCTCCGCATCTTGACTGCTCCCTTCCGTAAAATTGGTGGTTATTTCCACGCTTCTTGGCAAGAACTTCGCCAAGTTCGCTGGCCAAATCGTAAAATGACCTGGAAACTTGTTTCCGCCGTCATCATCTATACTGTCATCTTCGCAGTTTTTATTATGTTGCTTGACGCAGGATTTACTTTATTGTTTAATAATTTATTGAAATAGGAGAATAAAAAATGGCAGTTAACCGTTATGATGACACCCTCGCATGGTATACGATCAGTACCTACAGTGGTTACGAAGACAAGGTTGCAGAATCAATTAAACAACGTCTTGATCGTCCTGAATTCCAGGATAAGATTCTAGACGCTATCGTCCCAAAGGAAAAACAAATTGAAATTAAAAACGGCAAACGTAAAATTGTCGATCGTAAAATTTTTCAGGGCTACGTATTAGTTCAGATGCGCCTTTCCGACGAAACTTGGTATATCATCAGAAACACCCCTGGTGTGACTGGTTTTGTCGGTACTGGCACTCAACCAACTCCAGTTTCCGAAAAAGAAATTGCTAAAATCAAAAAACGTATGGGTGTTGAGGATCCAAAATATTCCGTCAACTACGCGCTCAACGAAGTCGTCTCTATCACTGATGGACCATTCAAAGGCTTTGAAGGTACCGTTTCCGAAATCGACTCCACCAAAGGTAAACTCAAGGTCATGGTTTCCATGTTTGGCCGCGAAACACCAGTCGAGCTTGACGCTCTTCAGGTAAAGAAGATCAGTTAATCTTAGTTTAAATAAAGTGGGGTTTTAACTACTTCACTTTTTTATTTTTACATTATTATTGATTTTCAATCTATTACGTTTACTTATTCCGGTTATGTTATAATAAAACCATAAAGTCCACAAACATAAACGGAGAACAAAATGGAACCACCAATTCAAGTCAACTCTGAGATCGGGCGCCTCAAGACCGTCCTTCTTCATCGTCCTGGTGAAGAACTTGAGGCTCTCACCCCAGATTATATGGCACGCATGCTTTTTGATGACGTCCCATATTTAAAGGTCGCGCAAGAAGAGCATGATGCCTTCGCCAAAGTTTTACGTGACAATGGCGTCGAAGTTCTTTATCTTGATAAACTCGCCGCCGAATCCCTTTCGACTCAAGAGGTTCGGGATCGCTTCATCGTCGAAATGGTTCGTGCTTCCAAACAAGAAGATACTTATTCCACTTTCGCCATTGTTAACTACTTACAAAATCTCGATCCACTCGCAATGGTTAGAAAAGTGATGTCCGGTGTCAAAAAGAGCGAAGTCGAGGTTATGGAGCCAAAAAACAAACAACTTCACCACTACATGATCGACGACTATCCATTCTATCTCGATCCGATGCCAAATCTTTATTTCACCCGCGACCCAGCCGCCTCCATCGGCAATGGCCTTACCATCAACAAAATGCACTGGCCAACTCGTCGTCGTGAATCCCTCTTTATGCAGTACATCATAAAACACCATCCACGCTTCATGAGTAGTAATGTACCAGTTTGGTATAACCGCAACAACCGTTTCTCGGTCGAAGGTGGTGACGAACTAGTTCTTAGTCGCAATACTCTCGCTATTGGTATCTCAGAGCGTACCGAAGTTGAAGCCATTGAACGCATTGCGTCCAGACTCTTTCACGACTCAGACTTCACTTGTGTTATAGCTATGAAGATCCCAAATAAGCGAGCTTTTATGCATCTTGATACCGTCTTCACTATGATCGATTACGATAAATTCACCGTCCACCCTGAGATTCTTACTGGTGAAGGTGAACTTGATATTTATTTGCTTGAAAAAGCCAACACCCATGTTGGTTACGAAATTAAGCACCGACGCAGTCTCAAGGAAACTCTACAAGAAGTACTTGGACTTCATCACGTTCATCTCATTCCATGTGGTAACGGCGATCCAATTGCTGCCGCCAGGGAACAATGGAATGATGGTTCTAATACCTTAGCCATCGCCCCAGGTGTTGTTATTACTTATGATCGTAACTATGTCACCAATAACGCCCTTCGCGAAGCTGGTCTCAAGGTCATTGAAGTCACTGGTGCTGAACTCGGTCGCGGTCGTGGTGGCCCACGCTGTATGTCAATGCCAATTTTTAGAGAGGAGATCTAATGTTAAATCTTAAAGGCCGTTCATTTTTAACCCTCAAAGACTTCACTCCCCGTGAAGTTAGGTTAATGCTTGAAACCGCAAAACAACTTAAAAATAATAAACTAACTGGTGTCTCCAATAAACATCACGAAGGTAAGACCATCGCTATGCTCTTCGAGAAAACTTCTACCAGAACCCGCTGCGCTTTTGTTACCGGTGCTCGCGATCTTGGTATGCATGCTGAATTTCTTGGTAAAGATGACATTCAACTTGGTAAAAAGGAATCTGTTCGCGATACTGCCTTAGTTCTTGGACGTATGTTCGACGGTATTGAATTTCGTGGCTTCGCACATCAGACTGTTGAGGAGCTGGCAAAATATGCTGGCATTCCAGTTTGGAACGGTCTCACTGACAAATATCATCCAACACAAGGTCTTGCTGATATGCTTACGATCAAAGAACATATTGGCCATCTCGAAGGCGCGCATCTTACTTACGTAGGTGATGGTCGCAATAATGTAGCTAATACGTTAATGATTGCTTCAAGCTTACTTGGCTTACACTATTCTGTCGGTACACCAAAAGAGCTTTTTCCAGATCCAGCCCTCGTCGAGGAGTGTCGTACTCTTGCTGAAAAATATCAAACTGGTGCCACCATTCGGGTCGTCGAAAACCCTTATGAAGCAGTCACCGACGCCGATGCAGTCTATACCGATGTTTGGGTTTCTATGGGCGAAGAAGACAAGTTTGAAGAGCGCATTAACCTTCTCAAAGACTATCAAGTCAATCGAGATCTTATGCTTGCTACTCGCAAGAGCAATACTAAGTTTCTCCATTGCTTACCAGCTTTTCACGACAAAAATACTAAGATCGGAAAAGAAATTCTAGAGAAATATAATCTTGACGCCATGGAAGTTTCCGACGAAGTTTTTTACAGTAAAAACAGCGTCGTCTTCGACCAAGCCGAAAATCGTGTTTACACAATTGAAGCCGTCATGGATCTCACTCTCTAAAATAGAGCTTAACCAGACATAAAATAAATCCCAGACCTGGGATTTATTTTATGTGCTATACTTAAACCATAAGTATTATTAAAAGCTAAGACCAAAGAAGGGAAGATTATGGTCGACAAAGTTAAAGCCGAAACGCCGGTTAAAGCTACAAAAACAAAACGTCCAAAACGCAATCGTAAACATATAAAAATACTTTCTGCCTTCGCCGTACTTTTCGGCATCATCGCAATAATGGCATGTCTTACTTGGGTTATTCCATCTGGTAAATATAATTTAGTTCCCGATCCAAGCAACCCCTCTGAAACCATTCGTGAAGCTGGTACCTACCGGGAAATCCCCAAAGTCGAAACTACAACCAACGAAGAAACCGGCGAAACTACAACCGTTGATCATCGACAAGGCCTTTGGGATATCTTTATGGCTCCAATCAAAGGCATGTCAGATCGTCTTGATGTTATTGTCTTCGTTCTCATTCTTGGTGGCTTCCTTGGTGTAGTAATGAAGACCGGAGCCCTTGATGCTGCCCTTGGTGGGTTACTCAAAAAGATGAATGGTAAGGAAAAGTGGCTCATCCCAATTTTGATGACTCTCTTTGCTATCGGTGGCACCACCTACGGTATGCAAGAAGAAGCAGTCGCTTTTTATGCCCTCATCATACCAGTCATGATGGCTGCCGGCTACAACGCAATGACCGCCGTCATGATTATCGTTCTTGGTGGTGGTGTTGGTGTGCTTGCTTCCACGGTCAATCCATTCTCAACCGGTATCGCCGCTCGCACCGCCAATGTCCAACTTGGCAGTATTCTTTGGATTCAAGGTATCATCCTTGTTCTCATGCTCATTAGTGCCATCGTCTTTACTATGCATTACGCCAAAAAAGTCAAGGCAGGAAAATACAAAGACGATTCCAGTGTTGCTTCAACTTTTAAAGCTATTGATCTCAAAGCTGTTCCTGAATATACCGGCAAACGTAAGCTGATCATGAGCGTTTTTGCTTTCACCTTCCTTATCATGATCATCTCTCTTATTCCATGGACCGATTTTGGCATCACTATCTTTGATGACTTTCATACTTGGCTTGCTGGCATTCCAGTTCTTAGTAATATTCTTGGCGTCGGCCATAATGTTGCTCTTGGTTCCTGGTATTTCAATGAGATTTCTGCTCTCTTCCTTATCTCTGCTCTAATCATCGCTTTCATTTATCGTAAAGGTTTTCATGAAAAAGAAATCTCTATCACTGATACTTTCATTGACGGATCAGAGCAGCTTCTCAGTGTAGCCATCATTATTGCCGTAGCGGCCGCTGTTTCCATCGTCATGCGTAGCGGTGGCATTGAAGATACAATTATTCACTGGGGTGAAACTGGACTCAAGAATTCCAATGGTGGAGTTGTTGGTATTCTTGCTTATATCTTCTATCTTCCACTTTCCTTCATTATTCCATCTTCTTCTGGTCTAGCCGCCGCCTCCATGCCAATCATTGCACCGGTTGCCGATCTCGTAGGCTCCACAAAAGAAACCATGGTTGTCGCCTTTGCCACTGCCAATGGCTTACTTAATATGGTTGCTCCGACCATCGCCTCTCTCATGGCTGGGCTCACTATCTCTGGCGTCTCGTACAAAACTTGGTTTAAGCGTGTTTTTCCAGTCATGATTCTATTTATAATCATCAGTCTTATTGCCGTCTTTGTCATGGGGGTTATTTAATGGCTAAAATTGTAGTCGCACTTGGTGGTAACGCCTTATCTAGAGACGGTAAGGCAACTGCTGCCGACCAGCTTGCTGTTGCAAATGAAACTGCGTCCGAACTAGTTAAACTAATTACCGCCGGACACACTTTAGCTATCGTCCATGGTAATGGCCCGCAAATCGGTAATATCATCCTCCACGAAGAAGCCATCAACACCGATAAAACTCCAACCATGCCAGTTGATGTGGCAGGCGCTATGAGCCAAGGTCAAATTGGCTATTGGCTTCAAAACGCTCTAAGAAATCAGCTTGAACAACTAAAAATTAAGAAACCTATTGCTTCAATCGTTACTCAAGTTCTCGTTTCTAAAGATGATCCAGCCTTTAAAAATCCTAGTAAGCCAATCGGTCCGTTCTATACCGAAGAGGAAGCCAAAAAGTTAGCTAAGACTCGGGGTATTACCATTAAAGAAGATGCTGGACGTGGCTGGCGCAAAGTCGTACCTTCACCAATGCCGCTCTCTATTATTGAATCCGATTTAATCAAAATAGCCATCGGTAATGGTGCTGTCATTGTTGCTGGCGGTGGCGGTGGAATCCCAGTTTATTACGACCAACACGGTCGCCTCACTGGGCTTGAGGCTGTCATTGATAAAGACTTTGCGGCCGAAAAACTTGCCGAAACCATCGATGCTGATATCCTCCTAATTCTTACTGCTGTCGATAATGTAAAGGTGAATTATAAACAACCAGACGAAAAAGCACTCACTGAACTCACCGTCGACGACGCCTTCAAGTTAATCGCTCAAGGTCAGTTCGCTGCAGGCAGTATGCTACCAAAAGTTGAGGCCGGAGTCAGCTTCGTCTCCGGAGCCAATAAACGCGTCTGCATCATCACTTCGCCAGAAAAAGCCTCTAAGGCGATCGAAGGTAAGGCTGGTACACGCATTATTGCAAATTAAATTTAACCCTATATTCAAAAATGTAAGCCACGGTTCGCCGTGGTTTACATTTTTATCAAAAAATAGTATAATAGTCACGTTACGCGCTCTAATTAGGAGTAAAAAATATTATGGCAAAAAAAGTAATTGGTAACCTAAAGTTACGCATCCCTGGTGGCAAGGCCACCGCAGGACCTCCAGTTGGTTCTACTCTTGGGCAGTGGGGTCTCAACATGATGGATTTCATCAATCCATTTAACGAGAAGACTAAAGATTTTAACGGTAAAAATGTTATTGTCCACATCCAGGTCTTTGAAGATCGCACTTTCGCATGGACTTGTCTCGGACAACCAGTTGATGATCTTATCCGTGAAGAATTAAAACTTCAAAAAGGTTCTGGTCGTCCAAATACCGAAAAAGTTGGTAAAATCACTCGTGAACAACTTGAAAAAATCGCCAACATCAAGATGAAACAACTCAATGCTATTGATCTTGAAGGTGCTATCAAAGTTGTCGCCGGTACCGCCCGTTCAATGGGTGTCGAAATTGCTGAATAAATTATTTATTCAAATTAATTATTAATATTGGGAGGGCTAAGTCTAAACCTAGTCCGTTAGTACCACAGAAAGGAAAAATATGACTGAAGAAAAAGTCAAAACTAAAGAAATGATCGTTCCCGAAACCGTTGAGAATTCAGAGATTCCAGCAACTACCGAAAAATTTGCTAAAGCTGGTAAAAAATCAAAAAAACATCTTGAAGAAGTAAAAGCCGAGGAAGAGCGCAAGGCTCGTGCAAGTGAAAATAAATTAGCTGAACTTGAAGTTAAGCCAAAAGGCGAAAAACCAGTTACTCGCTCCGTCTTAGAGCGTCGCGGTAAGAAATATCAAGCTGCCTACAAAGACATTGATCACGCTAAATTTTACAATTTAGCAGAAGCAATCGCTCTCGCATTAAAAACCAACCCAGCAAAATTTGCTGCCACTGTCGAGATCCACACCCGTCTTGGAGTTGATCCACGTCAAGCAGATCAAAACATTCGTACCACCCTCGTTTTACCTCATGGTAACGGCAAGGAAGTTCGAGTTGCAGTTTTTGCTCCTGAAGATGAGTGTAAAAAAGCCAAAGCTGCCGGTGCAGACATTGCAGAAGATATTGAATTCATTAAGCAACTTGAAAAGGGAATTATCAATTTTGATATTTTGATTTCCACTCCTGCCTACATGCCAAAACTTGGTAAATTTGCTCGTCTTCTCGGTCCAAAAGGTCTCATGCCAAATCCAAAGGCTGGCACTGTTACTACCGATATCGAAAAAGCAGTTAAAGAATCCAAAGCTGGTAAGATCGAATATCGTGTCGATAAACAAGCTATCGTCCATCTTGGCCTTGGTAAAACCAATTTCACCGAAGCTCAACTATTAGAAAATGCCACCGCTTTCCTTGACTCCTTGAAGTCCATGAAGCCAGCTTCTCTCAAAGGTCAATACATTAAGAGTATTTATATTTCCTCAACCATGGGTCCATCCATTGCTGTTGAAAATATTTACAACTAGTTTGATCATTCTAAAAATACCACCGCAAGGTGGTATTTTTTTAGATCCCTATCACCCTTTTCTATTGACTCAAAATCAAAAATACCCCGAAGGGTATTTTTCTAAATTCGTAGACTCGATTTTTTAATTAAGCTAATTCAACAGTAGCGCCGGCTTCTTCAAGAGTTTTCTTAAGAGCTTCAGCTTCGTCTTTCTTAACTTTTTCCTTGACAGTTGCAGGAGCACCATCAACGATAGCTTTTGCTTCACCAAGACCAAGACCAGTAGCCTCTTTGACGGCCTTAATTACAGCAATTTTCTGAGCACCAGCGTCTTTAAGAACGACGTTGAATTCAGATTTGCCTTCTTCTTCAGCAGCAGCGGCAGGAGCAGCAGCAACGGCAACAGCGGCAGCAGCAGGCTCAATACCATATTCATCTTTAAGAGTATTTTTAAGTTCGTTAACTTCAAGAACAGTAAGATTTACAAGTTCTTCAGCTAATTTTTTAATATCAGCCATTTTAGACCTTTCTATCATTAAAATTTTATATTTTGTTCATTAAGAACAATACAACATTGATTGTTTTAATATGATCTGGAGATTCCAGAATATATCAAACTTAAGCCCCCAGTTTTGTTTCCAAACCGGAAACAATCCCAGAAAGTCCACCAGAAAGACCAGAGACAGAATCGTTGACTGGTGAAAGCAATTGTGCGACCACCTGTGCGACCAATTCGTTCTTGGAAGGAAGAGCAGCCAGTGCAGTAATTTCAGCTGTGTTGATCATCTGACCAGCATCACTGAAACCACCAATTAGCTCCAATGCCTTATGTGTCTTTCCAAATTCAGCTAAGACCTTTGCAGGTGCCACTTCATCAGAATCAGAAATTGCGTAAACCAACTGGCCAGTTAGATGAGTAGTATCAGTATCTTTATAGACAGCGATTTCATTCATCGCAACTCGCACTAAGCGGTTTTTTACAATCTTGATCTTTACACCTTGTTCACGAGCAGACTTACGCAATTCTTCAAGCTCAGCAACGGAAAGTCCCTGATAATTTGCGTAAGCAGTTAGCTTTGCACTCGAAAGTAACTTAGTTAAATCAGCAACCAATGTATTCTTTTTATCTTTTGAAATTGCCATAAAAAGTTTTTCCTTGATTGTTAAGAGTCTACGAATTTTTAAAATCCGTTACCAATTTATAAGATTTTTCCTCGGTGACATTATTAAGATTTGGCTAGACCACTGCTATATCTGCATAAAAACCCAACCAAGATCCGTCACTGTCTATGGTAACTACTCCCATTATATCAAAATTTTCTCAAAAAAACAATCTGAACACACCGATTCGAGGCTCGCACGACAAATAAAACACTAGGTCAAAACAAAAGTTACGGTTTCTGAGTAAAGTAACCTGGTGTGCCTGGCGCATCAATACGAGCATAGTCTTTAAAAGTATGCATGATGCTATATTGTGTACCATTGCCACCTTGAAGATTATTGTTTCGCAAAAATAACTTTGTATTAGAAGGCAAAAGTGTGGTGACAAAACTTGGTGAAGCATAAATAGTTCTAATCATACTATTACCAAACATAAAGTTAGCTTCCTTCAAACTACGGGTGTCAAAGCTAGAAATGTCCAATATACCATTTACAGGATCTACCATCGATTTATTAAACATTAGGCTCATATTAACAACTTTTTTAGTATCGAAAGAGCTAAGGTTAAGACTAGTTAATTTTTCTGTACCTCTAAACATACCAGCCATATTAGTAACATTTCTCGTATCAAAATTGGAAAGATCAAGGCTAACGAGGTTTTTTACATCAGCAAACATACCTACCATATTAGTAACCCTACTGGTATTAAAACTTGTAATATTTAATCCAGTGAGATTAATCATATTATAGAACATATTATGCATAGTTGTAACCTGGCTAGTATCAAAATTGGAAAGGTCTAAATTAGTTAAAGGCTGAACCGAGCTAAACATACTTGACATATCGACAACACTACTTGTATTAAAACTTGATAGATTAAGATTGGTCAGCTGCGCACCAGCGAACATAAAAGACATATCTGTAACGTGACTAGTGTCAAACATAGTTAAATCCAGATTAAGCGGAGAGTACATTCCGCTACCATTAAGATAATTAAACATGCTATGCATATTTGTAACATTAGCAGTATTAAAATTTGTCAAATTAATACTTGACGCTAACATAGCATTAAACATATCTGACATATCTGTAACGTGACTAGTATCAAGATGGCTAAGGTCTAGGGCCATATGTATTGTATCAGAAAACATCCCCGACATGTTAGTAACATTGTTAGACTTAAAACCTTTAAGATTTAGTCCACTTGCATTAGCCGTGTAATTATTACCAGCAAACATTCGGTACATATTCTCCGCACTCTCAGTAGAAAAATCGTCAAGATTGAGTATTTCTATATGATTATAAGGCTTAATATAGGCAAACATCTGTGACATATTTTTTGTGCGCGAGGTGTCAATCCCTCTCATATCGACACCAATAACAGATGACGGATCATTAATTATCGCACCAAACATATCTGAGCTATCCTCGTTTGTATAAACAACATCAGCATCACTCCACCAAAAAATATCATGGTTCTCCGTCCAAAGATAGATAGGGGCATTTGAATCGGTAGTTGATACAACCGCAGCATTTACTTGCATTAGATTCGGGGCGGCACTAGCTTTTTTAAACGTACTACCCTTTGAATAAACATTGCCATTTGTAACATCTCTAGCTTTTTTAGCAAACTCTGGGCCTGGCAAAAAAGTAGCTATTTTTTGTGTAGTATTAGTCATTGTGGTAAAGAGAATCTGCTTAGAATAGGTGCCTGGAACGAGACCTGGAGCAGCTTTAACTCCAAATTCGACGACATACTTAGAGTGATCTGGAATATTATGTATATAAGCCTTCTCCGGACTTGAGCGTTTAGGAATAGGATGAAAACTGCTATCTGGAACAGAAAGACCATAACTTTTATAGCCCCAAGACTTAGGTGTAAAAGCCGTCTCAGATAATGGGGCGGCCAGAGAATCAAATTTCTCAGTAATTGAAGGATTTGTGTGATTAAGGTGCGTATCCTCGTCAATGCTAGAGATATAAGACGAAGTACCCGTGGGATTATTAGTTTCTACATAAACAAACATCTGTTTATTTTTAAAAGTCGAAGAACTCACTTCTGCTGAAGTGAAAAGAAAATCTACACTAGGATCAGAGACTGAAGTAGCAAGAGTGATCGGAGTTGGCGGTGTAGACGGAGCTGCAAAAGTAGTATGCTGAGAGATGAGCAAAAGAAATACAGAAAACATCGCCGAAACAATAATAAAAAGAATAACTGGTAAGGCATAAAGGCGTGATTTAAGAGATAATGAACGCGCCCCTTTAATCATTTTCTCCAACTCCTCTCAAGTATTCTAAGTCATTCATATCTAGATTAGATTATAGCACAAGAATTATCTCATCATACATTTCATAATTATTATTTACATATGGTGATATTTGCCACCATTCCAAATCTCCTGTGCACGGTACACCTGCTCCGCTAATATCGCTCGTACTAACTGATGAGGAAAGACTAGCCTCGAAAGGCTCCAAACCAAATTTGATTTTTGACGAATCTCCTCACTTACCCCAAAAGCTCCACCAATAATTATCACTACTTCTCTACTATTTACAAACTGCTGCGATAAGATCCCCGACAACTCCGGTGAAGACAAATTTTTGCCACGTTCATCCAGCAGAATTACATACTGCTGTCCCGAAAATGGCCATTTCGCAAGATATTGGTTTAATTTCTCTTCTTCAATCAACTCCCATTCAATATTAAATGGCTTCTTCAATCTTTTTTGATATTCAGACACCGCTATATTCACCCAATACAAATGTTTTTTACCGCCAGCAATTATATGGATCATATCTTTTATTAGCCTCATTTTAATTAGTATTATTATATCAAAGACATTTTTATTGTAACAAATACAACACTAATCTATAAACAATTTCATTATTTATTACAACATTTATCAAGTTACCACTGTTAATATTGTGGAAATCTCCATGATAATTATTTGTTGACTTTTTTACAAGTCTGACATAATATAATATCAATATTATATTAAACAGACAGGATGCGAGGTGATGTCTGAATTACCAGAAAAACAAATAAAACGACTCCGCTCGCTTATTCAAGAAGCGGAAACTAATTTAGCCGCAGCTAAAGAACTACTTATTTCGATAGTTGGCGATGGTGATGTAATTACTGCCCCACGAGAAGTCGTGGTTTCTGGACCCGAAGGTAAAATCATCGAAGGTGTTTTTGACGGTCAAATTATGATCGATCAAGACGGCAAAAACTATCCAGTTCCAGCTAACTATGCTAGTAAATCAAAACTCGTCGAGGGTGACATTATGAAACTAACCATCACTCCTGAGGGTAAGTTTCTTTACAAGCAAATCGGCCCAGTGGAACGTAAAACCGTTATCGGTACCTTAACCCATCACGATGACAAATATTTTGTTGAGGTAAACGGTCGCGAATACGAAATTCTCTATGCTTCAGTTACTTATTTTCGTCTTCGAGAAGGCGCACAGGTCTCCGTTGTTATCCCTGCTAATAACGACCAAGCCAATTGGGCAGCCGTCGAAGCCTCGCTCTAGTCTTTATGTTATAATAATCTCCAATGAAGGCTTTATATCGAAAATATCGTCCACTTAAGCTCGCTGATGTTGTTGGCCAAGATAAAACCATTAAGCAACTTCAAGGTGCAATCTCTCAAAATAAAATCTCTCACGCCTATTTATTTATCGGCCCTAGAGGGTGTGGCAAAACTTCCGTTGCTCGCATCTTTGCTCACGAAATTAATCAATTTGAATATCAATTAGAAGATTCTTATGTTGATATTATCGAAATTGATGCAGCAACTTTTACCGGGGTTGATAACATTCGCGAACTCCGCGAAAAAGCGATGATCGTTCCAACTACTGGTAAATATAAGGTATATATCATCGACGAGGTTCACATGCTCTCGACCAGCGCTTTCAATGCTTTATTAAAAATCCTTGAAGAACCGCCAGCTCATGTCGTCTTTATCATGGCTACTACCAATCCTGAAAAAATTCCAGCCACTATTACTTCTCGTACACAGATCTATCGTTTCAATCTTGCAGAGCCCGCCGTCATGCAAAAATTTTTAAGAGATATTTCCGATCAAGAGGGAATTAATATTTCTAACCCTGCGCTTCAAATCATTAGTGAAAGAGGTGGTGGTTCTTTTCGCGATTCTTTATCCATTCTTGACCAATTAAGTACTATTTCTGAACCTATTAAAGAGATTGACGAAACAACTGTTTCCGAAGCTCTTGGTATTCCCAGTCAACAGGGAATTTATGAGCTACTTCAGGCCTATCAAGCCTCTGACACTCAAAAAATCACCAAACTTCTTTCCGAACTTTTCAATGCTGGTTTCACCGCCGATTCGATCACAACAGAATTAATTCAGCAAATCATTAAAACCCCAACGAAGGAAACCTTACCACTCATCAAACAATTATTTACTGTCACTGGAAGTTTTTTAGAGGCTAAACTCACTGTTGCTCTCGTCGCATCGCCACACCACGACACAGCAAATTTAACACCCATAAAAAAGACTGCTGAATCCTCCGAAGCTTTTATCAACATTCGAAACCAATTGGTGAAAAATGCTAAAAATCACAAAGCTGAACACGCTCCCCCTTCTATTGATCCAGAAGATCATACTCAAGCAGCACCTCCGACTTTACCCGAAGCCGTCGTTGATTCTGCCGGTAGCTTTAATTTCAATGGCTTTGTCACTAATGTCACCAATGTTAATCCAACCTTGCTTACTGCCCTTAAAAAATCTTTCTTCTTAATTAGTGGGAAAAATTTTGATATCTATCCAGAAAAACCCGTTTATTGGCGTATTCTCAGTCAAAAAAATAATCTTGACGTTCTCCGAGATGCCACTAGCTCCATTAATCTCACTATTAAAAACCCCGACACTGATATTATGCCTAAAACCGTCGTCTCCTTTGACCAAGCTACAGCAGGCCAAACCATCAAAACTAACTCTTCCTCTCAGAATCTAAGTTCACTATCTGCTATAATGGGAGACATCCAGGAGGTCACCGATAATCCTTTTTAAGGGTCAGTGGTTATGAATATGCCAGATTCAAAAAACACTACAGAGAAAAAATCTAGAAAAAAGACCATTTCACAAAATGATCCAGAACTTTTTGGTGGCCGTATTCCGCCTCAAAATATTGACGCCGAACGTTCTCTCCTTGGTGCTATTCTTCTTGATGACTCTGCTTTTCCAGAAATTCTAGAAAAAATTAAACCCATAGATTTTTATGAAAAAAAACATGGCACAATCTATCGCGCCATGGTGTCACTTTATGAGCATAGTCAACCAATTGACCTTCTTACTTTAAGATCAGAATTAAATAATCAAAAACTTATTAAAGAAGTTGGTGGTGCGCCCTATCTAACCGATCTTACCAATGTCGTTCCGACAGCTTCCAATGTTTTATCGTATGCCAAATTGGTTGAACAGGATTCAATCCGTCGACGTCTAATTCGTGCTGGCACAGAAATTACTAATCAGGCCTATGATGGTTCTACCGACGTCTCTGTCATGCTTGGTGCTGCCGAAAAAGAACTATTTGCCGTTTCCGATCAAACCACCAAAACTGAATATGCTGCTCTTGAAGATCTTTTGGTTGATGCTTTTGATCGCATGGAAGCGCTACATACTAATAAAGGCGCACTTCGTGGATTAAAAACCGGCTTCCGCGATCTTGATAATAAAACCGCTGGCTTTCAAAAAGGCGATCTTATTATCATCGGTGCTCGCCCAGCCATGGGTAAGACCACCTTTGCGCAAAATCTTGCCTACAACATTGCTGGTATCAATAAGCGCGGCGTTCTCTTCTTCTCAATGGAAATGGCTAAAAACGAAATTGTTGATCGTATGATTGCGAGTACCTCTGGTGTAGACTCTTGGCATATCCGCACCGGCAATATTTCTGCTGATGACTTTGCAAAAATTGGCGACGCCCTCGGTGAAATGAGTGAGATTCCACTCTACCTTGACGACACTAGTTCTATGACTGTTCTTGAGTTGCGCAATAAAGCACGTCGTGCCGCTCACGACCATGACATTGGTCTCATTATCGTCGACTATCTTCAGCTAATCTCCGGTTCCGATCGTTACGCCGGAAACCGTGTCCAAGAAGTAACTGAAATTTCTCGTGGCCTCAAAACTCTCGCTCGTGAACTTGAAATACCAGTCATTGCTCTCGCTCAGCTCTCACGTGGTGTCACCGGACGTGATGACCCTCGGCCAGTTCTTTCTGACCTTCGCGAATCCGGCTCTATCGAACAAGATGCTGATCTCGTCATGTTCCTACATCGTCCTGACTACTATCACCAAGAAGATGGATACGAACCAACCAACATTACAGAACTTCTAATGGCCAAACATCGTCATGGGCCTATCGGTAAAATTGAACTCTACTTCCATCCCGAACTTTTGCGTTTTATGTCACTCGATAAAACCAGGGAATAGCACGAAAAAAATTTTCATGCTAAAATATCTACGTGGGTAAATTAAATCCAAACAAATATTTTCTTTACAAAAATCGCTTTATCATCGGCTACATTCTTCTCGCCGCCAGTTTTCTTACCCTTATTCTTTTTGTCCCCAAAATCGCCCTCACTGGTCTCTCCTCCAGTGAAATATCCTCCGCCACTACTAGCCAAAATCTTAGTCTTCGTACTATTTTTGATGGCAGCCTCACAGATCTTCTGTATCACCTCTTACAAAAAATCATCTTTAAATTATTCGGTATCACCACCTACACTATAATCCTTCCAAGTATTATTATTGGTGGTTTTCTTGGCTTTTTTCTTATTCTCCTTCTTAATCGTTGGTTTAAAAATAATACAGCTATCATCGCCAGTATCATCACCGTTCTCTCCTCAAGTTTTCTTTTTCTGGTTAGCAACGGTACACCTCTAATTATGGTGGTTTTTTGGCCGACTCTATTACTTTGGCTTGGCTCCAAGGTTCAGGGTAAAGAACGTCCTGCCCCCATCTGGTCCTTCATTTTTGCCATCACTCTCTTTTTTTCCAGCTTCACACCCTACATGATTTATCTGATCGCCCTAGTCCTTATCTATACCGTTATCCATCCTCATCTACGTTTTACAGTCAAGAATCTTCCAAAACTACCATTTATTCTCGTCGCTTTATTTATTCTAGTCGGCTTTGGCTTTATGGGCTACATTTTTATGCGACATCCTGAAGCTATCAAACCACTTCTTTACTCTGGTAATTTCAAATTCTCTACTTATCTTCATAATCTTAAACAAGCCTTCTTGCCATTCTTCACCTGGCACGGTATTATTGAAAGTATTTTCTTAGCTCCTCAAATCAGTTTACCTGCCACCCTCATTGCCGTCATTGGACTTGTCTCTACTTTCAAAGGTTTCTTCGCCAGTCGCAATTCCATTGCTATTTTTCTAATTATCTTCACCATTCTTATTTCAGGTTTTCATACTGATTATGCCGCTCTTCTTATTTTACCTTTTGCAATCCTAATCGCTCATGGTCTTCGTTATATTATCTACAAATGGTACAATCTTTTTCCAGAAAACCCATACGCCAAACTCTTCGGAGTTATTCCAATCGCCATTTTCCTTTTTACTATGATCACCTCAGATCTCTCTCACTTTATTTCTGGCTATCGCTATGCAGCACCTGTTGCTAATCAATTCAATAGCGACCTTACGCTTGTCCTTAATCATATCAAGTCCGGCGACCATCTCTTGCTAGATGAAAACGATGATTTTTCAAAACTACTTATTGCAGCAAATTACATCAAACCGATTTTAAAAAATCCACTTAATTTTCACATCACCACTGACGCTAATAATCTGCCCAAAGATCTACAAATTTTCACGATCGGTAAACATCATAACGAAAAGCTTGATCTCCAAAAAATCTACACTTCATCAAAGTCTCAAAACTCTGACCGTCTTTATTTATACTCAGTTAAGTAATCTGATATAATATAAAAATAATAAATATAAGGAGATGTTTTATGGGTGCTACTTTTGACCAGATGAAAATGATCAATACATTAAGAAAAGCTCAAAAAGATTTAAAAAATGAAATTGTTGAAGTTGAAGCTGGTGATGGTGCTGTTGTAGTCCAAATCACTGGTGAACTCAAAGTAAAAAAAGTTTCCATCGACCCTTCACGTATTGACCTTGATGATATTTCTGAGCTTGAACGCTGGATCGAAAACTGTTTCCGCGACGGCTATGCAAAAGCACAAGAAATTGCTACCGACAAAATGAAACCTCTCATGGGTCAATTAGGCGGTCTTTCTGGTCTTGGTATGTAACTAAAATGCTACCTCAAGCCCTAGAGAATACTATTGAAGCCCTAGGTAGCTTACCAGGTGTCGGTCCACGCACCGCCGAGCGCTACGCTACCTATCTTTTTCGCGTCGATCCAAAAATTTCGAGCAATATCATCGACGCTCTTACCCATCTCCATTCTGACGTCAAAATTTGTCCTATTACTTTTGCCTTAATTAATTACGACGAAGACATTTCTCCGCTATATAGTAAGGATCGTGATAAAACTACCGTTCTCGTCGTCGAAGAACCACTTGATATTTACGCTATTGAGCAAACCAAACAATATCATGGTACCTACCATGTTCTCGGTGGCGCTATCTCACCTATCGACGGTATTACCCCCGATAAACTTCATATCGAGGAGCTAATTTCACGTGTCGAAAAGGACTCTGTTCAAGAAATCATTATCGCCACCAACCCAAGCGTTGAAGGTGAAAGTACCGCATTACTCTTGCAACGCGTTCTCTCAGACAAATACCCCAACCTCAAAATTACTCGTCTCGCCCGTGGGCTACCTCTTGGCGTTGATCTTTCTTTCGCTGACCAAATCACTCTTGGCGCTGCCCTCACTAACCGCACGCTCCTCTAAATATATCTAGACTCAATCATTATAATATAAACTACTTCATTTACTTCTTCTTAATCCATTTATGTTAAAATCAAATCATCACTAACTTGGAGATTTCATGTTTTCTGACCAAACTTTTTTATTAAATCTATCTATTCTTATCATCATCGGCCTACTTATCTTGGTTTTAATCATTAGCCTAAAAAATCGAACAAAAAATGATCAGACCGATCTATTACAATTACTCGAAACTATGACAAAAAATACTGATCAGGTTGTTGAAGCTTCCAAAAATCTTCATGAACGTATGATCCGTGTTGAAGCCACAGTTGATAAAATCACTAAAGGTGTTGATAATGGTTTCCGTGACAATCGTAAAGAAATTGCTACTAACTTACAGACTATTCAGAAAACTGTCGACCTAAGAGTTAAAGATCTTCAAACGGATAATGCCAAAAAACTCGAAGAGATGCGTCTTACTGTTGACGAAAAACTTCAAGCCTCTGTCGAAAAACGGTTCAATGAAAGTTTTAAAACTATCTCCGAGCAATTAACTAGTGTCTATAAAGGTTTAGGTGAAATGAAGAATCTTGCCACAGGCGTTGGCGATCTAAAAAAAGTAATGGAGGGTGTCAAAACCAGAGGCATCTACGGTGAAGTTCAACTTAGCAGTATCATTTCTGATATTTTAAACCCAAATCAGTATAAAGAAAATATCAGCACCAAACCCGGCTCTGCTGATCGAGTTGAATTTGCAGTAAAAATGCCTGGTAGGGAAGAATCACATGAAACCTATCTTCCAATTGATTCTAAATTTCCAGTTGAAAACTACTCTCGTCTCATTGCGGCTTATGATCAAGGTGATAAAAACGACATCCTCACTTTTCAAAAAGCTCTAGCAACCGATGTTAAAGAGCAAGCTAAAAAAATCTCCACCAAATATATCGAGCCGCCTTTCACAACTGATTTTGGTATGATGTTCGTACCTACTGAATCACTTTATGCCGAGATTCTTCGTATTCCTGGCCTCTCTGACGAGATTCGACAGAAATATAATATCAGCATCACCTCGCCATCCACCTTGCCGGTAACCCTATCTGGTCTTCTTATGGGCTTCCGCACCGTAGCTATCGAAAAACGTAGTAGCGAGGTTTGGCAAGTTCTTGGTGCTATCAAAACTCAATTTAATAAATTCGGCGACCTTCTTGAGGCCACCAAGAAAAAACTTCAAGAATCCGCCAACAAAATTGATGCTGCAGCCATTACTTCTCGTCAAATTGAGCGTCGCCTCAAAGAGGTTGAAAGTCTTCCTACTACCGAAAGCGTCAAATTGATCGGCAAAGTTGATGATAATTTCTAGAGCCACCAAAAAATTTCGTATCTGATATAATAAATCTAATGTACGATAGTTTCACTAATTTTATTGCAAATAAATCTAGACTTTGCATCATTCAAGCAGAAAATCCCGATGGCGATTCTCTTGGCTCCGCCTTAGCTCTTGAAACATTATTAAAAGATAAACAAATTTCTCAATTTTGCCCGGTGAATATTCCGAAATATCTTCGCTATTACAAAGATTGGTCAAAAATCACAAGCGACATTGACTATCAAGCCGATGGCTATATCATTGTTGATACAGCTGCTGAAATTCTGCTCAGTAAACTTATTGATGATCTAGTCATTAAAAATCTCCTCTACACCAAACCTGTCTTCGTAATTGATCACCACGAAACTCCTGACGATCTCAATTTTCCGCACCAATCAATCATAGAGCATCTACCTTCTTGTACAAACGTCATCTATAACATTGCCAAACAAATTAATCTCCCCATCGATCAAACTACTGCTGAATATCTTTTTCAAGGTCTCCTTTCTGATACTCTTGGACTCACTTCCGCAGGTGTTACTAGTGAAACTTTTCGTCTTGCTGCCGATCTACAAGATCTTGGTGCCAACATAAGCGACCTCGAAGAAAAACGCAAAGAATTTATGAAAAAATCTCAGCGTATCCTCGCTTATAAAGCAGAGTTAATCCAACGAATTGATTATTCTTTGGATGGACAACTTTCAACTATTCATATCCCCTGGGAAGAAATTCAGGAATATTCTGATGAATACAATCCGAACGTATTAATTCTTGAGGAAATGAAAATGGTAGAAGGAGTCAAAGTTGCAGTCGCTATTAAAACTTATCCCGACGGCAAACTTACTGGTAAAATTCGCTCCTCTTTACCGATTTCTGACAAAATCGCCGGCTTCTTTGGCGGTGGTGGACACCCATACGCTGCTGGTTTTCGAACTTACGACACTAATTATCAAGATACTTTACGAGAATTAATCTCTTGTACTCATAAATTAATTGAAACCTGCGATCAGCCTCAATCCACCACAGAAACCACTTTTATTGGAAGTTTTTAAAATGCGTCTATATAATACTCTCACTAAAAAAATTGAAGAATTCGTTCCACAAAACCCTCAAAATGTAAAAATTTATACTTGCGGACCAACTGTCTACAGCTTCGCTCATATTGGTAACTTTGCTGCCTATATTTACTGGGATCTCCTAGTTCGCACTATCAAGCTCCATGGTTGGATACCACATCGCGTCATGAACGTCACAGATGTTGGACATCTCACCTCTGATGGCGATGAAGGCGATGATAAAATGGAAAAAGGAGCAAAAAGGGAAAATAAAACCGTCTGGGAAATTGCCGATTTCTACACTAAAGCCTTTTTGACAGACTTTTATGCACTTGATCTAATAGAACCCACTAAAATTGCTCGTGCCACAGATTATATTAAGCAAGATATGGAACTCGTACAGTCCCTAATTAATAAAGGTTTAACTTATGAAACATCTGACGGCATTTATTTTGACACCAGTAAATTCTCCACGTATGCCGATTTCGCTAAGCTTAACCTTAATCACCTTAAGGCTGGTGCACGCGTAGAGTTTAATCTCGAAAAACGTAATATTTCTGACTTCGCTATTTGGAAATTTATCAAAGATGGAGAAGACCATGCTATGAAATGGGACTTTCAAGGCCGTCCAGGCTACCCAGGCTGGCATCTCGAATGTTCTGCCATTTCACACGCAGAACTTGGAGAACCGCTTGATATTCATACCGGTGGCGTCGACCATATTCCAGTTCATCACACAAACGAAATCGCTCAATCCGAAGTAGCTTTCGATCGTCAGATGTCTCGTTTTTGGCTACACTGTTATCATATCACTAGTGAAGGTCAAAAACTCAGTAAATCTCTCGGTAATACCTATTCTATTGCCGATCTCAAAGAAAATGGTTTTTCGCCACTTGATTACAAAATGTGGGTCTTACAAGGCCATTACCAATCTGAACGTAATTTTACACTTACTGATTTAGGTTCTACTAAAATTCGTCGTCTCAAATGGAAAAATCAAATTGCAGAATTATTACAAACCGACATAACCGACATTAAGCTATCAGACCAAACAGCTCTTTCAGGTTTATTACGTGATTTGTTTAAAAGAAATTCTAAACCTCAAACAGAAATCTCACAAAAAATCTTTACTTACGTAGATAATAACCTCAATTCTGCTGAAGCTTTTTCCTTTATTGACCAACATCAGCTTACACTAGACGATTGGGCTTTGATTGAAAATTTATTTGGCATTGGGCTTTTTAAAGAACAGTGCTTACCAAGCAAAGAAATCCTAGATCTCATCAATAATCGTCAACAGGCTCGTCAACAAAAAGATTATAAAACCGCTGATGAAATTCGCGAAAAAATTGAGCAAACTGGATATTCTGTCAAAGATCGTACTAATCAGCCGATCTGGCAATATCTAAAATAGCTTATTTATTTTTCAAACAAACTCAGCTATACTAAATAAAAACAGAGGAGGAACATGTCACGCACAATTGAGGTCGATACCAAAACCTTTATCCGCTTTTGGTTTGTCATTATTGCTTTTGCAGGTCTCGGTTACCTAATCTTTAAAGCTGCTAGTGGCCTAATTATCATTTTCATTTCAGCATTTTTAGCTCTAGCGCTTCGCCCACTAGCAAAATTCATAGATAAAATTGACCGAAAAAAAGAACGTCCTCAACTTTCCGCCATTATTGCCGTCCTCGTCGTAGTTTTAGGTTTTTCAATCATCGTTGCTGTTGTCGGACCAATGATTATCTCTCAGGTCTCAATTTTCCTCGCCTCTGCACCTCAGAAAATATCTACCGTAATTGGAGGTTTTAATCTTGATCGCGTTGGAGAATATTTTGGTATTCCAGATCTTCAAGCCCAATTATTAACCGCTCTTCGTAATTTTTCCAATACTCTGCTTAACAATCTCAGTGGCATCGCCATCAGTAGTGTAGGCACAATTGGTACTATTCTCACCAATATCATTCTAACTATTGTACTTACCATCCTATTTATGCTTGAGGGCCCAAAACTAGTTGAAGATTTTTGGCGCACCGTTTCATCTTCTCGTAACGCTCAAGCCACCAGAGTTTGGCATCGTGTTACCTCCAAGCTTAGCACTGTCGTTGCAAAATACGTTTCCGCACAAGTCCTGATCGCCATGTTAGACGGTACGTTAACTACTATTAGTGTCTTTATTATCTGTCTCATCTTTAATGTTCCTGGCGGTATCGCTATTCCCCTCGGACTCATCTCCTTTCTCTTTTATCTAATTCCAATGTTTGGACCCGTCATTGCCTGTATCATCAATACAATCCTTCTCTTTGTTAATTCTCCATGGGCCGCTCTCAGCTTCTTCCTTTTCTATCTCATATATCAACAAGTCGAAAACAACATTATCGCCCCCCGTATTCAAGGCAAGGGCTTAGGACTCCCTCCAGTAATTATCTTAATTTCAATTATTATTGGCATGTACGCCTTTGGCTTGATCGGCTGTTTAATCGCTATTCCGATCGCCGGTTGTATTAAAGTAATTATTGATGAGTATTCGGCTATTAAAAAAGTTATAGACGACTAATTTATAGACTATTTATTTCGTCTATGACATAATTATTTAGAATTAATTTTAAGGAGTATATTATGGAACAGATATTACCATTTCTTGAAGGCATCTTTTTAATTGCTACCACTGAACAAGATCAACCGCACGTTCGACCTTTTGATGCTGCTGGTATTCTTGAGGGTAAACTTTATATTGGTACAAAAAACAATAAAAAAGTTTTTGCCCAAATCAAAGTCAATCCTAAGGTTGAGATTTATGCAAAACATGATAGTCTCGGCACACTTCGAATCATCGCCGAAGCCTACCCTGTCGAAGATAAAACTTTAAATCAGGCTGCCTACGAATCCACTAAAAAAGATTATACAGGCCCAGATTGTGCAGCTGTTGAACTCAAAAACGTATGTGGTACCATCCAGAATAAGCTCGGTGAAATCATCAATGTTAAGTTTTAATCATCCCCACGAAACGGTTAGCATTAAGCAAACTACTCTTATCTACCTTACCGCTATTTCTGCCGGTATCTTATTAATTTCCAATCTAGCCGCTACTAAACTTTGGAATATGTTTGGAATCGCCGTAGATGGAGGTATTCTTTGTTTTCCAATCTCTTACATCTTAGGCGATATTATTATTGAGTTTTATGGCAAAAAGATAGCTAAATCCGTTATTCTTTCTAGCCTATTACTAAATATTTTTGCAGCCCTCGTTTTTTGGGCTGTCTGCCTTCTGCCTCCTTTTACGGGTACCGAGGAAATGCAAGCTTCCATTGTTAGTGTTCTAGGTTTTGCGCCACGCATCATTCTTGGTTCACTTACCGCCTATCTCTTTTCTCAATTTTCTAATAACTATATTTTTGAAAAAATTAAGAAAAAAACCGGCTCAAAATTCTTCCTAGTTCGCGCTCTCGGATCATCTGTCGTAGCTCATTTTCTCGATAGCCTCATTTTTGAAACTATCGCTTTCTTTGGCGTTCTAGCTTTTAATGACTTTTTAAACCAAGCACTCTTCGCCTATCTACTTGGCCTAGGTCTTGAATTAATTCTGTCACCAATTGAACTTTTCATAGTCTCAAAAGTGCGCCCATACTTAAAAGAAGAGCAAAATACATCAGCAACAAAACTAGTGGCTAAATCCTAATTAGGAATAATCTTAGATGTTTAGTTTTCAAATTGAACACAAAATTCCCGGTTTCCTTGGTCGAGCTGGAATAATAAAAACACCACACGGCGAAATTAAGACACCAGCCTTTATGACCGTAGGGACTCAGGGTTATGTACGTTTTCTCCAGCCAGAAGATCTAGTAGCAATTGGCGCACAGGCAATGCTTAGTAACGGTTATCATCTCCGCCGAACTTCATTTGAAATTGCAGAACAAAAAGGCTTGTCAAATTGGTCCGGCTGGCATGGCCCCACACTAACAGATTCCGGTGGATTTCAAGTCATGTCTCTTGGATCAGGACTTGGTAAAGTAGTTTCTATGGACAAAGAACGCGGAGTGACTAATACTGCCCACAAGGAACGTCTCGCTCATGTCACTGAAGATGGCGTTCATTTTACCGACCCATTTGACGGTCAACCAGATTTTATTGGACCGGAGGAATCGATGCAAATTCAGTGTCGTATTGGTGCTGATATTCATATGGCTTTCGATGAGCTCACTTCGCTTGCTGATGATTACGAATATAATAAAGAAGCTCTCGCTCGCACTGAACGCTGGGCAAAGCGGAGTTTAAGTGAACATCTAAAACTGCGCGATTCACTTGGTTATAGACAAAGCCTTTATGGCATCTTACAAGGCGGTCGATGGGAAGATTTAAGACGTAGCACAGCTATAAAATTAGGATCTATGCCATTTGATGGCTACGGATTAGGTGGCGCTTTTCTCAAAGAAGATCTTTCTGAAATTTTGCGTTGGTGTAACGAAGAATTACCAGAGAACAAACCTCGTCATCTTCTTGGACTCTCACATCCTGATGATATTCTAAATGGCGCCGAAATGGGAGCTGACACTTTTGATTGCGTGGCACCCACCAGGGAAGCAAGGCATGGCAAAATCTACACCAAACATGGTGACATTAATTTACGTAAGTTTAAAGATTCAAATCTATTATTAGATGAAGAGTGTGACTGTCCAACCTGTCAAGCTGGTTATACTCGTGGTGAGCTACGTGCGCTCTGGCGCTCTGGCGATGGAGGACTAAAGGCTAAGTTTTATCGTCTAGCCTCTATACATAATTTGCGTTTCATTATTCGACTGACTGAACAAATTCGTAGGGCCATTCTTGAAGATCGATTCCAAGAATTTAAACAAAGTTTTCTAAAAAACTATTATTCAAATTAGAAAATCCTATATTTTTTATGCTAAAATGAAAAAGTGAATAATCAAGTCTCCTTCATTCGAAGACACCCAATTCTAAAAGATATTTTTAGCTTGATTGTTTTTGTCTTTTTCGTCATTTTAGGTACCTATCTTCTTAATACTTACATTATGAGATCATACAATGTCGTAGGCGCCTCTATGGAAAATACTTTACACGGTAAAGACCGACTCATTGTTAATCGCGCAACCGTCTCTTTCTCTCATTTCTTTGGTAAACCATATATTCCTGAGCGCGGTCAGATTATCGTTTTTTTAAACGGTGATGCCAATGGCCCTCTAACTTGTGGCGTTGAAACTTCTATCCGTGATCAATACATCATTAAACGAGTTATCGCATTTCCTGGTGAACGCGTGGTAGTTAAAGACGGCAAGCTAACCGTTTATAATCAAGAACATCCCGAAGGTTTTAATCCCGACGACAGTACTAGAAAATCTGATACAGACGGTCCTAAAAAATATACAGCCGGTGAAGTTGACATGATTGTGCCTAAAGACGAAATTTTTGTTGCCGGCGATAACCGTGAGGGAACACATTCCTATGACTCACGTTACGGCCTCGGAACTATTCCATTTTGTCGCATCATCGGCCCCGTAATCCTACGTCTCTATCCTTTTGACAAAATTCGCTTATTTTAGGATATAATATTTCTATATGTCAGACTATATTTTAATACGTAAGGGTCGTAATATTGCAAGCGCGATACTTCATGCATTTTTTAACTTAGTTTTAGGTTTAGGATCCGTTTTTATTACATTTTCTACCGCTAGCTGGATTCCAGGTGTTATTTTAGTAATTCTTTCAAAGTGGCGTATGTTTGCCGTTCGTCCACGCTATCTTTTTCTCAACCTTAAATCTAATTTAGTTGATCTCATTGTTGGCTTTTCATTTATTTTTATCACCTACTGCTCGGGACCCAGTTTATTACCAATCCATTTTATTCTAGCCATTTTTTATTCAGCCTGGCTCATCGCCCTTAAACCTATGTCATCAGAACGTGCTTCTGAGTTACAATCATTGCTTGCTGTCTTTCTTGGCACCACTGCCACCACCCTTATGACCGCCACAGCAAATTCAGTTTTTCCAGTTTTTCTCAATTTTCTAATCGGTTATGCTGCCGTTAGACATGTTCTAGTTCAAGGTGATGATCCAGATTTTTCCTTACTCTCTCTTATTATTGGGCTTCTTTTTACTGAAGTCGCTTGGCTCTCTCAGTCCTGGTTAATCGTCTATACTTATCGTGAAATCGGTTTTCTTCTTCCACAATCTGCCATCCTTCTGACCGCTGTCACTTTTCTTCTTGGTTATATGTTCAAGAAGTATTCAAGTAGTGAAGATTTTTCTTTTTCTAAAATCGCCGCTCCTGCTATTTTTTCCATCGCTCTCATTGTCGTCATCGTGCTATGGTTTAGTAAACCATTATTTAATGTCTAATATATACAAAAGGAGGTAAATAATATGACTAACGAAACTCATTCAGATAATAAAAAAACTGAATCTAATAAAGAAATAAATCAGACTGAACCCGTTACCATAGATAATTATCAGTCGTTTGAGCCTAATTCATCTAAAAAATCGAAGACCAGTCCTGCTGTTATTGCTCTAGTGGTTATTGCGCTCTCTAGTAGCCTTTATAATCTACAACTAACGAAAAATCTTTCGGCAGATCTTAGTTCCCGTCTTCATACTTCGGCCTCAAATGGTAATTCTCTAAATTTTACCGAAGGCTCTATCGCTAGTGTTGCAAATTCAGTTTCAAAAAGCGTAGTTTCAATTGTTACTAGTACTACACAAAGATCTTTACTTAGCTCCGAATCATCCACAACGGCGGCTGGTACCGGTTTCATTCTTAGCAGTGATGGTTACATTGCTACTAACAAACACGTTGTATCTGGCGCTAATAAAATTGGAGTATTACTTGATGATGGTACAGCTTTTGAAGATGTCGAACTAATCGGCACCGATCCGCTTAATGATTTCGCAATTATCAAGATAAAAAATGCTAAGGATCTCACACCAATCAAACTTGGCGAGTCTAAGACAATCACTGCGGGTCAACAAGTTATTGCTATTGGCAACGCACTTGGTGCTTATCAAAACTCTGTTACTTCTGGAATTATTTCCGGCAAAGGTCGTAGTCTCACCGCTACTGATTCTTCACGAACACAATATGAAACACTTTCCGATATGATCCAAACGGATGCCGCAATTAACGGTGGTAATTCTGGCGGGCCACTCCTCAATGCTGCAGGCGAAGTAATTGGTATCAATACTGCCTACGCCAGCCAAGGCAATAACGTCGGCTTCGCAATTCCAATCTCCAGCGTCAAAGGTATCATTAATAGCGTACTCAACGGTCGTGGTTTCGAACGCGCCGTCATTGGCGTACGATATGTCAATCTTACTCCGTCCATTGCCAAAGAGAAGAAACTTGATGTAACGCATGGCGCCTTAATTTCATCTAGTAAAAATAATTCAGCCATTATACCAGACAGCGCCGGTGATAAGGCTGGACTTAAAGAAAACGATATCATTACTACTGTTAATGGCGTTGAAATAGGTGTTGCTGGTTCACTTTCAAGCCTGATCGGTGAATATTCGGTTGGCGACACAGTCGAGCTTACAATTGTGCGCAATAATAAAACCGAAAACATAAAACTCACTTTAGCGGCCTACAAGTAGTAGTCGTCTAAAGCAAAAATAAAAATAGACCGTAACGGTCTATTTTTAAACGACTCAAATTCTAATATTCAAACCAGGTAATCAGCCCTTCTGAACCAACAAATTTAAGACCATAACGTTTTGCATAACGAATAATCTTCTCCTGTTGGCTCATATCCGACTCAAGTAGTAAGTATTTTTGGTGAGTTACCTTTTCCTCAAATAAATGCGACCACTTCTTCCGGATCTGTCTAATCAACTTATAAATTAACTCCAAACCATTTTTTTCTGCAAAAAGTGCCACGGTCGGTTCATACTCGATTTCCGGCGACTGCCATTCCCAAGCCCGATTCACATACGGCAAATTAGCCATCATAATGTCAGGCACTGGAGCATTCTCTTTAACATTTTTGAGTAGATCTCCGATTGCTAAATGTAGGTTCTTCACTTTAAACTGAACTGCGTTATGTGCGGCAACTTTTAAAGCTTCCTTTGAAATATCAATTCCAATAACTTCAGCATTTGGACAGGCTAAAGCTGTTGAAATAGCCACACATCCTGACCCCACACCCACCTCAAATATTAAAACCGGTGACATTATTTCTGTTTTTAACCTAGCGTATTCTTCCTTAATCGTCGGATTATCTGGCCAGCTCGGCTCAATCGCACCAAATTTTTCTTTGATCAAAGAATCAAAAGTCTCGATTTTAGTTTTCAATTTAAAACTATATAACTTAATCGCGAGATCAACCATCATCTCAGTTTCCGGACGAGGGATCAAAACATCTGGATTGACCTTAAACTTATGTCCATAAAACCATTTTTCACCAGTAATATAAGCTAACGGTACATGTTGTGTCCTAAGCCCAAGCATTCGATCCGCGGCCTGACGCTCTTTATCAGATAGAATCGATTCCTCGTGAGCCACCAGATACGTGCGATCAGCAGCCTTAACCACATTGGTTAAAATCAACTCTGCATCAATCGGATTAACCAATGTTTTTGCCTGCGTTAGCCATCTTTTAACTGTTAACGCCATCTAAATCCTTACTCTGAAATACCATTTTCGTCGCGAATCATTTGCATTTCATATTTCTTTAATTCTGCCAGAATATCATCAAGATCACCATCCATCACGGCGTTAATATTTGAGCGTGAATAATGGATACGATGATCAGTTACGCGATCCTGTGGGAAGTTATAGGTGCGAATTTTTTCTGATCGATCACCAGTTCCGATTAATGACTTACGTGCCGCCGAAGCATTTGCAGCATCTTCTGCTCGTTTAATCTCATTTAAGCGCGTACGTAAAACCATCATCGCTTTCTCTTTGTTTTGTCTAAGCGATCTTTCATCTTGCATTGCTACCACTATTCCCGAAGGATAATGCGTGATGCGTATAGCCGAATTAGTTGTATTTACCGACTGTCCACCGTGACCACCAGAATGATAGATATCAATCCTCAAATCTTTTTCGTCAATTTCGATCTCCGATTCTTTAACTTCAGGCAATACCACCACGGTTGCTGTCGAAGTATGGATTCGCCCCTGAGATTCGGTTACCGGCACACGTTGTACACGATGGACGCCACCTTCAAATTTTAAATTGCCAAAAGGTCTCTCTCCAGAAATTTTTAAGACCACCTCTTTTACACCACCAGCCTCATTAGCGTTCTCAGACATCAGTTCTGTTTTTAGTTCATGTTTTTCAGCATATCTTAAATACATTCGGTAAAGCTCAGCCGCAAATAATGAAGCCTCGTCACCTCCAGCTCCTGCCCTAATTTCCATAATAGCTGGCTTATCGTCATCTGGGTCACGTGGAATCAATTTTTCCTCCAAACTAACCGTCAAGTCTTCAATCTTTTTCTGATTTTCCTCGATATCTATTTTTGCCATCTCGGCAAGCTCAGTATCATTAAGTAACGTTTCAGCGTCTTTAATATGACTTTCGCACTGCTTAATTTTTTTATCAATATTTATAATTTCATTAATCTCGGATAAACGTTTCGATTTTGAGGCAAAACTCTCATCCATGTAAGCATTTGGGTCAGCCAAAAAAACTGTAATTTTTTCAGCTTCTTCAACCAAACTCTTTATCTTTTCTTGCATGATATTTTATTCTGGTGGGTCTTACTGGGCTCGAACCAGTGACCTTACGAATGTGAATCGTACGCTCTAGCCAACTGAGCTAAAGACCCATATGTTCATTATAACAGGGAATTAACAAAAAAATAAAGATAGTTTGTACTATCTTTATTTTAATTGGATTAGTCTTCTTTTGCAGCTTTCTTCTCAGCCTCTTTTTCAGCTTTTCTTGCCTTATTGGCAAGTGCAACTTTGCGTTCTTCGGCCTTTTTGGCACGAGCCTTGAAGCGATCGACACGACCTTCGGTATCGATAATCTTTTCTTCACCAGTGAAGAATGGGTGGGAAGCTGAAGAAATCTGTACTTTCACGAGTGGATACTCATTCCCATCAGTCCACTTAATAGTCTCGTCGCTTTTTGCAGTAGATTTAGTTAGAAAAGAGAAATTCGCTGCCTCATCTGAAAAAACTACAAAACGATAATCTTTTGGATGTAATTCTTTTTTACTCATAATTACCCAAAATAATATCAGATTATCCCCAAATTGTAAAGTTATTATCCTGCCTCTATACAAAACCCTAAAATATAGTATAATAAAGACATTAATAATTTTAATGAAACAACTTCGCACGTTTTCCTGAAACAAAAGCGAAGTGAAGGGAAAGGAAAACATGTCTATTAAGATCGACATGAAAGAGCTCCTCGAAGCTGGAGCACACTTTGGTCATAAGACCTCACGCTGGCACCCAAAAATGGCTGAATATATCCACAGCAAACGCCAAGACACTCATATTATTAATCTCGAAAAGACTGTTGATGGTATTGAACGCGTTCTTCCAGTCATCGAGAAAGTTGTAAAAGACGGTAAGAAAATCCTCTTTGTCGGTACAAAGAAACAGCTCAAAGCTATCGTGAAAGAAGCAGCTGAGTCTACTGAAATGCCCTACGTCACTGAGCGTTGGATCGGCGGCACTCTCACCAATGTCGAAACCGTTAATCGCCAGATCAAAAAGCTTAAAGACCTTGAACGACGTATGAAGTCAGGTGAACTTGAAGCACGTTACTCAAAACTTGAAGTACAACGTTTTCAAGAAGAGATCGAAACTCTTAATACCCGCTACGGTGGCATTAAGGATATGACTGATCAGCCAAGTCTCGTCATTGTTACCGACGCCTGCGAAGACAAGAATGCTATCAAAGAAGCTAAGACTCTTAACATTCCAGTCGTTGCCATCTGTGATACTAATATCGATCCAACCGATATTGACTTCATTATTCCAGCCAATGACGATTCCACTAAGACCGAAAAATTAATTCTCGGCTATTTTGTCGAAGCTATCAAGCAAGCAAAACAATAATTTTCAAAGGAGTATAAAATGGCAGAAATTACCATTGAAGCAATTAAAAAACTCAAAGAGCTTTCTGGCGTTGGTCTAACTGATGCTAAAAAAGCCCTCGTCGAAGCTGCTGGCGATTTTGATAAAGCCCTTAAAGCTATGCGTGAAAAAGGTCTTACAAAAGCTGAAAAGCGCGGTGATCGTGAGACTCGCGAAGGCGTCGTTGCCTCCTATATTCACGACAATCGTCTTGGTGCCATCGTTGAGGTTAACTGCGAAACCAGCTTCGTCGCCAATACTGACGAGTTCAAAGAACTTGCCCATAAATTAGCTATGCAAATTGCTTCCATGAATCCTCTTTACGTCTCCGAAGCCAACATTCCAGAAACCATCTACAAAGAAAAAGCCGCTGAATTTGAAGCTAATTTCAAAGGTCCAGAAAACATGAAAGAGCAAATCATCGGAGGTCAAATCAAAAAAGCCTTTGCTGATAAAGTTCTCATGCTTCAACCATACATTCTTGACGATTCTAAAACTGTTGCCGAGTTCATTAAAGAGATGATTGCAAAAACTGGCGAGAACATCACTGTCCGTCAATTCAAGCGCATTGAACTTGGTGTTAACGAATAAAAAAACTTCAATAAAAAATAAACCCTACAGGGTTTATTTTTTTAGTTTCACAATCAAGTTATGATAATATATTACTTATGAATATAGTATTTGGGATTTTGGTCGGTTTTATTGTTTTAACTATTTTAGTCGTCTTGCATGAATTAGGGCATTTTCTTACTGCTAAGAAAAACGGCGTAAAAGTCAACGAATTCGGAATTGGCTTTCCACCACGTGCCATTGCCTGGATTCATCTACCTGCTAGTCAAGTTGAAAACTATCTAGAGAATCTTTCGGAAGAAGGAAAAAGACAGATTAATTTTCAAAAGCTCCAAAAAAAGCTAGCTAAAATCAAGATTTCACAAAAAACTGATAAGGAAAAGTACTATTGGCTTCGTTTTCCAAAAGCTGAATACCAAAAATCTCAAAAATATTTAATTTTTAGCCTAAATTATCTGCCAATTGGTGGCTTCTGTGCTATGGACGGCGAGTCTGCTGCCGATACCAAGAAAGGCACTTTTGGCGCCACCAACTTCTGGCAAAAAACTCAAATTCTTTTTGGTGGCGTTATCATGAACTGGCTTACTGCCATCGTTATTTTTACCATCCTTGCTTGGACTGGTATGCCAGAATTTCTACCAAACCAATTTTCTATAAAGAGTGACGCAAAAAAAGCAGATCAACCTGTTATTATCTCTAAAGTTCTTGAGAATTCGCCCGCTGAAAAAGCCGGTATTAAACACAATTCCTGGATCATTAACATGCAAAGCAATAATGAAAATCCAATTAAACCCACTAACTCGCAGTCAGTCATCGATTTCAACAACGCACATAAGAACCAAACCGTCACTTACGATCTTGAAGATCTTAAAACCCATAAAAGATACTCTGCTACTGCTAAACTTGGTTCTGGAGAAAATAATCAACCCGCTCTCGGCATCGCTTTGCAGCCACATCTCACTGAAGCTAACACTAAATATACCTGGTCAGCCCCACTTGTTGGTATTGGTACTACAACCCAAATCACCGCTAAAACCTTTAAAGGTTTTGGCGAATTAATAAAAAACATTTTCCAAGGTTCACTTCGTCAATTCAGCGGCGACAGTCATACTAAGGAAGAGGGTAAGCAACAGATGAATAAAGTCAGTGAATCGGTCTCCGGTCCAGTTGGCATTATTGGCGTTCTTTTTCCAGCTTTCACAAGTGCCGGCCCTACTAACCTCGCCTTTCTTGCTGCTGTAATTTCTATTTCACTTGCTTGTATGAATGTTTTACCAATTCCAGCCCTCGATGGCGGCCGTTGGTTTTTGATCGGTTTTTTCAAACTTCATGGCAAAAAACTTCAAAAACAAACTGAAGAAAAAATCGTTGGTCGCGCTTTTTTCGCACTCATAGCTTTGAGTATCCTTATCACTATCCTTGATATTATTAAAATCACAAAATAAGCATGGACCAGATAAATTACAAAGAGAAGAGAAAAGAAAGAGGCTTGAAAAAAATATTTTCAAAGCTCAAAAATCTACCTCAAATAATCTTATATCTTACTTCAACCTATATTATTTCCTTTACCAGTGAAATAATCATAGGTTATACTATTATTTATACTCTCGGAGCAACTACTTTTAAAACTCCAGTCATGATGACTGTTTATACCGCACTTGCCTATATATTTACTTTTATCGTCTTGGCTATTCTCCCAAAAATAATCCTAAAAAAAGAAAAGACAAACACCCAATTGAATCCCCTACAAAAATTGATGAAGCTTTGGCAGGTTGATAAAAAAGATCTTGGGATTGTCGGCCTACCCACCTTTTTTGATATCACTATTAGCTTTATCGCCTTTGTTGGTTATATGTTTATTTCATATTTCCTCCTTGAAATATTTAAGAGATTTTCTTGGTTTCAAGTTAATCAAACTCAAGACGTTGGCTTTTCACATTACTTGGTCGGCATCGATCGTATATTTGCCTTTATCGCTCTCGTTGTCCTCGCCCCGATCTTCGAGGAACTAATTTTCCGTGGTTGGCTCTTTAGTAAATTACGCAAGAAACTAAAACTTATCCCTGCTATTCTTTTAACTTCTCTTCTTTTTGGGTTTATGCATGGACAATGGAACGTTGGCATCAACGTTTTTGCACTCAGTCTTTTTCTCTGCGGACTACGTGAACACACTGGCAGCATCTACGCTAGTATCCTTTTACATATGATAAAAAACGGTATTGCTTTTTATTTTATGTATATTGTCAGTCTTTAAGCTTTTTAAACACAACTTTTTCACAAAAAGTAACACAACCAATCTACTATTAATACAAGAAAATAATACCCTCAGGTATTATTTTTTAAACATTTTTAAGCAATGGCAATAATTTCGCCCTCGTTACCATTTGGTAAGGTATATTTTTCACCAACTTTCTTACCCATCAAAGCTTTACCAATTGGAGAAATATCAGAAATTCGACCATTCAGAGGATCAGCTTCGACTTCACCCACAATCGTATATTCATGCTCTTTGCCCAAAATCTTAATTTTTACTCTAGCGCCAACCGCAACTTTCTCAAAATTGCCAGATTCAATAATTTTGGCGTTCTTTAAAATATCTTCAATTTCCAGAATTCTTGTTTCAATCTGTCGCTGTTCATCACGCGCATCTGTATACTCTTGATTTTCTTTAAGATCACCAAAAGATCTAGCATAAGCTAAACGATCAGCAACCACAGGACGTTCGGCAATCAGTCTTTTCAGCTCTTTTTCAAGCTCTGCCTTACCATCTTTAGTCAAGTTTACGATTTTTTTCATGCTTAATAAAATACACGTAAGTATTATAAAAGTCAAGCTCTTCTATGGTATAATCGATCTATTACAATTAAGAAAGGTGAGAAAAATGAAATTAAGTCAATCTTTTATCAAAACCTTCCGTGAAGTGGGCAAGGAGGAGACCGCTCGCAATGCACAATTACTCATTCGCGCGGGCTATATTTATAAAGAAATGGCAGGTGTCTACGATTTTCTCCCCTTAGGTCTTATTACTCTCAATAAAATTCAAGATATCATTCGCGAAGAACTTAATAAGCTTGGCTGTCAAGAATTCCAAATGACCGCCTTGCAAAACCCTGAACCTTGGATCAAAACAGACCGCTGGAGCGATCAAGTAATTGATGTTTGGTTTAAAACCAAACTTAACGCCGGTGGAGAATTGGGGCTTGCTCCAACCCACGAGGAACCTATTACTAACCTCATGACCAAATTTATTTCCTCCTACAAAGATCTCCCAGTTTATGTTTATCAGTTTCAGACCAAATATAGAAATGAACTACGTGCCAAATCTGGTATTCTACGTACCCGTGAGTTTTTAATGAAAGATCTATATAGTTTTAGTATTGATGAAACCGAACATCAGAAATTCTATGACCAAGTTGACCAAGCTTATATGCGCATCTACGAACGACTTGGTCTTGGTGACTGTACCTTTAAGACCTACGCCTCTGGTGGTGCTTTTTCAAAATACAGCCACGAATATCAGACTTTACTACCAGTCGGCGAAGACATCATCTATCTCAATCATGATAAAACCATTGCCGTTAACGAAGAAGTAATGAATGAAGAAGTACTAAATGACTTAGGCGCAAAGCGTGAAGACTTTACCGCCACAACTGCTGCTGAAGTTGGTAACATTTTTACCCTTCGCTATAAATTCTCTGAACCAATTAATCTTAAATTTGACGATCAAAATGGCGAAAAGAAGACCGTCTTCATGGGTAGTTACGGTATTGGCGTTTCTCGCGTCATGGGTGTCATTGCTGAAAAATTTGCCGATGAAAAAGGTTTAGTCTGGCCAGAAAATATCGCACCGTTTAAATATTACGTTATTGGTATCGGAGATCAAGGTGAGGATCTTGCAAGAGAATTACATCAAAAACACTCAAAGAATATCCTGCTCGACGATCGCAATCTCCGACCAGGTGAGAAGTTTACCGATGCTGAATTAATGGGTATACCCTATCGTGTCGTCGTTTCTGATAAAACCCTTGAGGACGACTCAGCTGAAATCACTGATCGTAAAACCGGTGAAACCAAAAATATCTCAATACAAGAGCTCAAACAGCTATTATCAGATTAATCGCTTCTATGGTACGATATTAATAAGAAAGAATAAAAGGAATATTATGTTTGATCACACTGAATACCAACAAGCCATGGAAGCTATTATTGAACGGTTCAAATCGGAGATGCAGAAAGTACGTACCGGTCGTGCTCACCCCGATATGTTAGGTAGTATAAAAGTTGAAGCCTATGGACAATATCTGCCACTCAATCAAGTCGCCAACGTCACCGCTGGTGATGCCACTATGCTTTTAATCACTCCCTTTGATCCATCGACCATTCAAGCTATTGCCTCTGCAATCCGTGCAGACCAAACCTTAGGATTAAATCCTGCCGATGACGGCCGCGTCGTACGCGTTCCCGTACCTCCGCTCACTGAAGAACGCCGTAAAGAAATTGTCAAATCTGCCTCAAACAAAGTTGAAGAAGCCAAAGTCGCTCTCCGTAAAATTCGCGATGATGCTAGAAAAGAACTTAAATCCACTGACGACCTTTCTGAGGATATCAAGAAGCGTGGAGAGAAAGAAATCGATGAACTCATCAGAAATTTCTCCAGCAAAATCGATGAACTCTTCAAGGCCAAAGAAGTTGAAATTATGAAAATTTAAACTTATTTTATTAAAATTAAACTGTTTTCTTGAGGTGAAACAGAGACATGGTATAATCAAGATATGACAACAATTAGCGATTACAGAGACGAGCGTCTGCGTAAATTAACTGAGATTAAAAATCTTGGCATTGATCCTTATCCAGCCCACTCGAACCGCGACACTAAAATTTCTGAAATTTTAGATAATTTTGATCAATTAGACCAGAAAGAGGTCACTATTGCTGGACGCATTGTCGCCATTCGTAGCTTTGGTAAATTAGCCTTTATTAAAATTCGCGACTATTTTGGCGAAATTCAACTTTTCATGAAACAATCCACTGAAGAAAAAGAAGGTCTTTTTACTATCAAAACTCTTAAATTACTTGATCTTGGCGATTTTATCGAAGCTAAAGGCATTGTTGGCAAATCTCAAACCGGTGAAATCTCAGTTTTCACAGATGCCGTTCGCTTACTTACTAAAGCCCTTCGTCCGCTCCCTGGTCGCGACGGTTTCACTAACAAGGAAGAACGCTATCGACGTCGTTATGTCGATATGAATGTAAATCCCGAGGTACGCGAACGTCTTGTTCGTCGAAGCCGTTTCTGGCAGGCTACCCGTGATTTCATGAATGAACACGGTTTTATTGAGATTAATACCCCAATTCTGGAACACACCACAGGCGGTGCTGACGCTGCACCTTTTGTTACACATATGGATGCTCTTGATGAAGATTTTTACCTACGTATTTCCCAGGAACTTCCCCTAAAACGTTTGCTTGGTGCTGGCTTTGAAAAAGTCTACGATATCGGCCCTCGCTTCCGCAATGAAGGCGTTGACGACGAGCATCTTCCTGAACATATCGCCTTTGAATCTTACGCCGCCTTTGAAGATTATCGAGATGGTATGAATTTCTACGAAGAAATGATTAAATATGTCGCCCTAAAAACTTGGGGCACTCTTCAATTTACTGTTGGTGGATTCAATATTGATTTATCACAAAAATGGCCACGCATCAAATATGCTGACCTCATCAAGCAACATTTTAATATAGACGTCTTTAATCCAGATCGCACTAAAATTATTCAGATTCTCAAGGCTAATAATGTCGAAGTAAAACAAAACCAAGCTGATTCCCGCCTCATTGATAATCTTTGGAAACTTATTCGTAAAGAATCTAGCGGTCCGTTCTGGCTCATCGAAGAACCGCTCAGTCTTTCACCACTTGCAAAAATTTCTCCAGAAAATCCATTAGTAACTGAACGTTTCCATCCTATTATCGCTGGCACAGAAATGGGCAACGGCTATTCTGAATTAAACGATCCAATAGATCAACTTAATCGTTTTCAGGAACAACAAGCTATGCGCGATTCTGGCGATGATGAAGCTCAAATGCTTGATATGGATTTCGTCGAGATGCTTGAATATGGTATGCCACCTGCCTGTGGATGGGGTAATTCCGAACGTAATTTTTGGCTTCTTGAGGGCGTTTCCGGTCGTGAGGCCGTTCCATTCCCGATTATAAAGCGCAAAACAGATAATTAATTGATAGTCTCAAAAGAAAAGAGGTAAAAATGTTAGATATTAATTTTATTAGAGCCAACCGTGAACTAGTTCAACATTCCATCAACGAAAAAATGTACAAGAACATTGACCTTGATAAGCTATTTACTCTCGATGACCAAAGAAAATCTACTCTCCAGGAAGTCGAAACTCTTCGTAAAGAACGCAATCAAAATACCGAATCTATGAAAGGCGATAAACCTACAGAAGAACAAATCAACCGCGGAAAAATACTAAAAGAACAGATTGCCAATCTTGAAGCAAAATTAAACGAAGAGGAAACTAATTTTAAAAATCTCCTAAAAACTGTACCAAATATCATTTTTGATGATGTTCCACTTGGCGACGAAAGTGCTAGTGTAGAAGTGGCAAAATGGGGTGGTCAAAAAACTGAAGGTGTTGATCATTTAGATTATGCAGTGTCACGCGATTGGGTTGATTTTGAGCGTGGTGCCAAAGTGGCTGGAGCTAAATTTTATTACGTTAAAGGTGGGCTTGCTCTTCTTGAAAATGCCCTCATCCAATTTGGCATTAAAAAAGTCACCAAACATGGGTTTACTTTGATGGATGTACCAGATATGGTAAATTCTCGTGTTCTCGAAGGTACTGGTTTCGCACCAAGAAGTTCTGAACAAAGCGACGAATATTACATTGAAGGTGAAGACCTGGCTATGATTGCGACTGCTGAAATGCCGATCACTGGCTACCATATGGATGAAATCATTGACGAAGATAAGCTCCCCCTTTTCTATGCTGGTTTTTCAGCTTGCTTTCGTAAGGAAGCTGGCACTTATGGCAAACACACCCGCGGCCTCTTCCGTGTCCATCAGTTTAATAAATTAGAGATGTATTCTTTTTGTCTTCCAGAACAAAGTAAGGAAATACATGAAAAAATTCGTGCGATCGAAGAAGAGATCTGGCAGGAAATTGGTATTCCATATCACGTGATTAACATTGCTGCCGGTGATCTAGGCGCGCCAGCCGCTAAAAAATATGACATCGAATACTGGTCGCCAGTTGATCAAAAATATCGTGAACTTACCAGCTGTTCAAACTGTACTGATTTCCAAGCTAAAGGTCTCAATATTCGTGTCCGCCGCAAAGATGGTACTATTGAAACCCTTCATACACTTAATGGTACTGCTATCTCTCTCGCTCGCACTATGGTTGCAGTTATTGAAAACTTTGCTGAAAAAAATGGCAAATTAAAGGTACCTGCCGTTTTAAAACCATACCTTGGAGTTGATGAATTATAAGACACATAATTTTTAACTTCGTATGTTAAAATAAGCGAAAGGAGTATATATGATTGAAAAAATTGATATTAGTGGCAGTAATTACAAAGTTGAAGAAAGTTTTCAGAAGTACGCTATCAAACGCATTGGCAAGCTCGACCGTTACCTACCTCGTGGCAGCAAAAAAGACGTCATTGCAAAAATTGTTGTCACCGAAGTTAATCGTTCACATGGTAATAAATATGAAATTTCCGTTGCTATGGAAATCCCCGGTGGTAAAGTTATTGCCGCCAAGGATGAGTGTTCAAATGTCTTCGCTGGCATTGATATCCTTGAGGCTAAACTTACTGGACAAATCCGCCGCTATAAAATCGAAACTAATCCTCACCTACGCAAGAATCCACTCCTTCGTCTTTTTCGCCGCGAAAAGTAAATATAAAACACGCAAAAATCAAATTTCAAACTGCATGGATCACTTATTCATGCAGTTTTTGTGATAAAATACATTCATAATATAATACCGTTTTTGGAGGTTTTGACTGACTATGTCGAAAAAATTAAAAAAAGAAAAGAAGCCAACCGACAAATTGGCTGATAAAACCCTAACTACCCGCGTACTTCAAGGAATTTTTGGTGATCCCGAAAAACGTAACCTCAAGCGAATGAAGAAAATTGTTCAAGACATCAATAAACTCGAGCCGAAGTATCAGTCCATGTCTGACCAAGAGCTTCAAGAGCAAACTAACATCCTTAAAGAACGTCTTTTATTTCTCCGAAAAAAAGCTGAAGCCAAGGTTGCACTTAATAAACAAAAGCAACAAGAAAAAAAGACTACAAAATCTCCAAAAAACAATAAAGACCAATCTGCTAACCTTGCCAAAGAAGAAGATAAAGTTCTTGATCAACTTCTACCTGACGCCTTTGCACTTGTTCGCGAGTCTACTTTACGTATTTTAGGTATGCGTCATTTTGATGTTCAGCTCATCGGCGGTATCGCTCTTCACGAAGGTAATGTTGCTGAGATGAAAACTGGTGAAGGTAAAACCCTTGTCGCTCTTTTGCCTTCCTATCTTAATGCACTAACTGGCCGTGGTGTTCATATTGTAACGGTTAATGATTATCTTGCTCAACGCGATGCCGGCTGGAACGCACCAGTTTACCATTTTCTCGGACTTAGTGTTGGTGTTATTATTGCCGACGCCAGTTTCATTTACGATCCTGAATATATCAACGAAGAACATGATGATGAACGTATGCAGCACCTTAAACCATGTACCCGCAAGGAAGCCTATGCCGCAGATGTAACTTATGGCACCAATAATGAATTTGGGTTTGATTATCTTCGTGACAACATGGTTAATGAAGTTGATTTTCTTAGACAACGTGAACTTAATTTCGCCATCGTTGATGAGGTCGACTCAATTCTCATCGATGAAGCCCGTACACCACTTATTATTTCTGCTCCTGCAGGTGATAATCCGGATTCCTATTATCAATTCGCTAAAATCGTAGCCAAACTTGATACTACCGATTACGTTCTTGACGAAAAACATAAGTCTGTCACCTTAACTGACCAGGGAATTGAAAAAGTTCAAAGTCTACTCGGCATTGATAATCTTTATTCTGCCGAAAATTCTCGACTCGTTTATCACTTAGATCAAGCACTTCGAGCGCAGGTTGTTTTTAGTCGTGATCGTGATTATGTCGTTACAAACTCTGGTGAAGTTATTATCGTTGATGAGCACACCGGTCGTCTGATGCACGGTCGCCGTTATAATGAAGGTCTTCACCAAGCCATCGAGGCCAAAGAAGGCGTCGCCGTTAAAGAAGAATCTATGACTCTTGCTACTATCTCTTTCCAGAACTTCTTCCGTCTCTATCGTAAACTTTCAGGTATGACCGGTACTGCCTTCACGGAAGCCGAAGAGTTTCAGCAGATCTACGCTCTCGACGTTATTCAAATTCCGCCAAATCGTCCGATTATTCGTGTCGATAAAGACGATTTAATCTTCCGTACTGAAGCTGGCAAAATTCGCGCCATCATTAAGGCTATCCAGGAATACCATGCAAAAGGTCTACCAATCCTCGTTGGTTCTGCCAGTATCGTCAAAAACGAATTAATTGCAAAGCATCTTGACGAAGTTGGACTTAAATATGAAATTCTCAACGCCAAGAATAACGAACGTGAGGCCGCTATTATTGCCAAAGCTGGAGAAAAAGGCGCAATCACTCTTGCTACTAATATGGCAGGACGTGGTACTGACATTAAACTTTCTGAAGAAGTTAAAAAGCTGGGCGGCCTCGTAGTCATCGGCTCAGAACGTCACGATTCACGTCGTGTCGATAATCAGCTCCGCGGTCGTGCTGGTCGTCAAGGCGATCCTGGTATCACACAGTTCTTTGTTTCCTGTGAAGATGATCTTATGCGCATCTTTCAGGGGACACAGCTTGGCAATATTCTCCGTTATGTTGGCTTAGATGAAGATACACCTATTCAAAATCGTGCAGTCACTCGTAACCTTGAAGCTGCCCAACGTCGCATTGAGGGGTTTAATTTCGATTCACGTAAAAACGTCGTCCAGTATGACAATGTAATCAATCGACATCGTCGCGTCGTGTATCTAATGCGCCGCAAAATTCTTGAGGGAGAAAATATCTTCCAAGAGATCAAGCGTCTGATGAAAGAAGCCACCGAGGATCTCACTATCGAAAGCTCTCGCGTGAACAAGAAATTTAAACAAAACTTTCTTCAGGTCTTTAACATTGATCCCGAGCTCGTTGAAACTATCGGTCAAATGCGAAAACCTACCGATCGTGCCAAGCTCGCACTGACCGCTGTTAGTGAAGCTTATAACTCTCAAGAATTAGACTTTGGTTCAGATGTTATGCGTCGCATTGAACGCGAAGTTTATCTTAAAGTTCTAGATGCTCTCTGGATGCAACATCTCGAAAATATGCAGTATCTTCGCGAGGGAATTCACTGGCGCTCGATCGGACAACGGGATCCACTTGTTGAATATCGTACTGAGTCACAAAAACTTTTTGAAGGGTTGCAAAAAAATCTTCGCGAAGAAGTTCTCAAGATCCTTCTTAGTATCACCAAACAAGAGGCCATTGCTACAGATGTTATAGACGGAAAAGAATACGATACCGAGCTCACTCAAATGGCTGAGTCTGCCACCAATAAGGGCGTAAACACTATTGACTCTGGTGTAAAAAATCTCGATAATGAATTTAAAACTGGCTCATCTAATAAGACAAACCTAAATCATGAGCGCAATACTGCTCGAAAACTAAAGAAGAAACAACGTCAAAACAAAAAACATAGTAAGCGTTGATCATGAAACATTTTGTTGAAGAAATCGAGCTCAAAAACGGCGCGAGGGGACTACTTATTGACGTTCCTGGCGCCTCCGTCATGAACATTAAAGTCCAATTTCGTGGTGGTATGCGTTTTGCTAAAACCCCAGATCTTTACGAAATTGCACATGTTGTTGAACATCTCAGTTTTGGTGCCAACTCAGTCTTTCCCGACGAGCAAGCCTACGAAGCTGATTTTACCAAAAATGGTGCCTATCATAATGCTTGGACTTCAGATTATTCAGTCTGCTATGAGGCTGAATGTGCAGATTTTGAATGGGAGCGTATTCTAAATTTAGAACGAATCGCCATTACATCACCAAAGTTTAACGAAGAAGAGTTAAAAAGTGAAAAAGGCAACGTCAAGGCCGAATTGACTGGCTACATGAATGATTATGCCAGATTACTTTGGCCAAGACTTCAAAAAGCTATTGGAGAAGACGTTCCCAATCTTAAAGAACGCCTCGCCACAATCAATAATATTGAATTAAAAGATATCCGTGAACATTATCGACGTACTCATACCGCAAAAAATATGCGTCTCATCATTGCCGGACAAATCAAACATCGCAAAAAAGATATTCTACGTAATCTTGAAGACTGGGATTTAAAAGAAGGTAAACGTTTTGAGATACCTAAGGATAAACTCCACTCTTCTCCCGCCATTTTAGTCAAACGCAAAGATGCTAGTAATATCACCTTTGGTTTTTCCATGGTTACCCCAAGACGCCTCTCTAGTCAAGAAACTCAGGCCATGGGCGCACTTAACCATATTCTTAATGGCACTATGAGTAGTCGTATTTTTGGACAAGCCAGAAAACGTGGTCTAGTCTATGGTATGGGTAGCGGCATCAATAGTAGTAAACATTATTCTTCATGGGATTTCGATGGTGAAGTTAATCTTGAAACTGCTGACGAACTTTTTTCACTCATACAGATTGAAATGGTTAAGGCCTTAAATGGTGAAATTTCCGACGAAGAAATTGAAGCAGTGAAAACCTATGCTCAAGGGCGCTATCAAATGGGAGCTCAAACGGTTAGTCAAATTTCAGATTATTATACAGACGACTATTTTATGACCGAAAAATTTGAACTTTATGATGATTTTCCTCAAATTATTAAAGAAATCAACAAACCATCCATCGTAGAACTAGCCAGAGAGTTTGCTGGTTCCGGCATTCATGCCTTCGTTACCGTTGGCTCCGTCGAAAAATCTGTCATCAATCAATTAGCAGAGTCCCTTAATTTCTAAGCCAAACGCTAAAAACCAAGTATAATAGAGTTATGAATATTGCAATTTTAGGGCATGGTCTCGAAGGTCAAGCTATTGAAACTTATTTCAAATCACATTCATCCAAAGATTCTCCTCATCATTTCACTTTTTTTGACCACTTCGAAGATTATCAAATTCCAAGTTTTCATTTGGAGAACTTTGGCCTAGTTTTTCGTAGTCCCTCAGTTCACCCACAATTTGTTTTAGATTCAAAGGATCGTGGCACTTCTTCAAATTGGACTTCTATTACCAATTATTTCTTTAAACACTGTAAAGCTCCTATTATTGGTGTAACTGGTACCAAAGGCAAGGGAACCACCTGTTCGATGATTACTAATCTACTTCGCCAATTCCCCGAACGTTTTGAGAAAATTCACCTTGTTGGCAATATTGGTACACCTGCCATTCTTGAATTAGATAAAATCACCGAAAAAGACCTAGTAGTCTATGAGATGAGTAGCTTTCAATGTTGGGATCTTCAAAAATCTCCTCATGTTGCCGTAGTGCTTCGAATCGAACCTGACCATCTTGATCGACATCGTAGTTTTGAAGATTATGTCGCTGCAAAATCTAATATAGTGAATTTTCAAGTCTCTTCCGACTTCTGTATTTATTACGCCAATAATACTGAAAGTACTAAAATTGGCCAAAAAAGTGCTGGACATAAAAAGTCTTATCCAATTACCACTCATCAGGCAGAACTTAAAAGACTACTTGACCAGCTTAAAGTCCCCGGCGAACACAACCGTGAAAACGCCGAAGCAGCCATTTTAGCCGTCTTAAGCGTCTTAGGCTTATCGTTGGAAGAACTTTTTAGTGACGGCCAAAAGGAAACTTATCAAAAAATTTCGCATGGTCTCGCCACATTTGTTGGACTTCCTCACCGTATTCAATTTATCCGTAAACTTAATCACGTTCGCTATTATGATGATAATTATTCATCTGCTTTTCCAGCTACCGATGTTGCAATCAAAGCTTTTGAAGCATACCCGACAGTTTTAATTGCTGGCGGTAAAGATCGCCACCTTGATCTTTCTAACATGAAACAACGCTTCTCCACTGCTAAAAATCTTAAAAAGGTTATTCTGATCGGCGAAACTCGTTTTTCCTTAGCCAATGGAGAAGATCCCGAAAAGTTCATACTCTCCGATTCTCTTGAAAATGCTGTTTTATACGCAAAAGAATACGCTGAAAAATATGCTGCTAATTTAGAATCAAATTACGATCTCTGTATTCCATCCACTCCTGAGGCTATAAAAAATCAATCTGCAAAACCTGTCATAGTATTAATGAGTCCTGGCGCCGCAAGTTTCGATATGTTTAAAGACTTTAGTGATCGTGGTGATCAATTTCAACAAATCGTAAACGCTTTTTAATGCTAAAATATTTATAATGATTACTTCAAATATCTCATCTCTATTCGGATCACTCAATAAAAAACCCGCTCAGCCTGTTCCTACCCCTCCTAAAGACACCATGTTTCGTTTTCTAAGTTACTATTTTGATCGCTCCACTTATACCGCTACTTTTGTTTATCAAGGGATCGATAATATAATTTTTACAGAAAAAGTCTATTTTGCCCCAAAACCTGGTACCAACACCAGTTCTTTCAACTTATTTGACGATCCATCCCTTAATCAGTTACTTGATCAGGCCATGTTTCTCGCCTTTGTTCTAATTGGCACTAGCTACTATAAAGCTCATCCGACAGCAAATATTAGGTTAGATCGTCACCTTGATGAATTTCAGGCTAGTTTCTTTTCAACCGTCTATCAAGAAGGTCTCTCGCAATATGCTTTTGAAAATCGGCTTACTCGTCAAGATCTTGCGACTTTTAGACCAACTCCAGGTTTTCAGAATAAACCAGCTATAGAGTATCATGGTCATGGTGTTCTCGCACTTCAATCCGGTGGTAAGGATAGCCTTCTTGTCGCAGAACTACTTAATGAGAGCAAGATCAGCTTCGTACCATGGTATGTTAGTAGCAGCCCAGATCGCTCGCATCCAACCATTATCGACCATCTTGACGACAATTTTAATCATCAAAAAGCAAGCATAGTTTACCGTCAAATCGATCATCCACATTTGCAACAAACCGGTGGACACAATGGACACGTTCCTGTCACCTTTATTGTGGAATCCCTTGCTCTTATCCAAGCTATCCTTAACAATCAAGATATTATCCTAACTAGTATCGGTCGTGAGGGGGAAGAACCTCATGCCATGATTGGTGATCTACCAGTCAATCATCAATGGTCAAAAACTTGGCAAGCTGAACAGTTGATGACCGAATATCTAAAAAGATATCTTTCTCCAAATCTTCATTTAGGTTCTCCAATTCGTCATCTCAGCGAACTTCGTATTGCAGACCTTTTTGTACAAAAATGCTGGCAGAAATATGGCTACAGTTTTAGTTCTTGCAATGAAGCTAACTATAAGCAAAATAATCAAAATAGTACTTTAAAGTGGTGTGGTCACTGTGCAAAATGTGCAAATTCTTATCTCCTGTTTTGTCCATTTATCCCGCCTCAATTCCTACAATCTCTTTTTGGCGATCGAGATCTCTTTCTTGATCCAAATCTAATTCAAATCTTCAAGGGCCTTCTTGGTATTGGTGGAGAGATGAAGCCCTTTGAGTGTGTTGGTAGTGTTGAAGAATTACGCTCCGCTTATCATCATCGTATGACCACTCCGCCAATCCCCGTACCAAAAAATCCCAATCAAAAAAATAGTAGTATAACCTACTGGCAACCAGTTTACGCCAATCTACCGTTTAAGGTCCCCGAAAGTAGTTTCAATTATTTGGCTGAATCCGCTAATCAGGATTTTTTCCATAATTTCTTTACTCACTACCAGACTTCACCTATCTCAGAGCAAACGGTTACCCAAAATAAACAAGTGGCCGAAAATCATCAAAAAGCTGATCAAATTTTAGCAATGATCGAACGTCGTAAAAAACTCGAACAAATGAAACGCAGTGGCCGTCAAAGACAACGCGAATTATAAAAACCAGGTAAGTCTGTATTTAATCCATTATTTCTACACCTTATTTTTTATATCATTTACTTTTTAGTCTGAAAGCGTTAGAATAGAAAAAAGCATTAACAGAATAAAAATATCATGCCCAAAACAACTACAACTAAAAAACAGAATAATACTAAGGCCAGTAGAACTCCGAAAAAAGCTACCACTAGTATAAAAAAGACTACAAAAGCCACTAAAAATATGGCCACTCAAAATGCCTATTTCTGGGGCGGGATAGGGATTATCCTCTGCGCTACTGGTGCTCTACTTACTCTTCTCTGGGGTATCGGCAATATGTTAAATAGATAATTTAAAAGTGGTGGGTAAATGAAGTTCTACATAGTACGACATGGACAAACCGACTGGAATAACCTAGGACTAAACCAAGGGTGGTCTGACACACCGCTCAATACTCTTGGACAATTTCAAGCTCTCAAAGCTCGTGATGCTTTAAGAGATGTACGTTTCGATATTGCTTACTCATCACCATTACAACGTGCTGCCAAAACCTGCCAAATTATTCTCGGACGCACGATTCCCGATAAGTCTATCTTTGATAATCTAGATCTTGAAGATGCTATTGAATTAAATCATATCTACCGCCGACACAATGATCTAAATGCTAATTGTTACATTTATTATATGGAGGACCTTATCGAACGTGGACTTGGTGTCTTTGAAGGCAAAGAAGGGTCAAGAATTCATGAAATTAGCTGGAAAGACGGCTTTAACGCTGATCGCTTTAAGATGGAATCCGTTCCACACATGTTTCGTCGTGTAGATCGCGTCCTTAAACAAATCCAAATTGATACATTAGCAAATTATGGTGAAGACGCAAAAATACTCATCACTTCCCACGCCGGTATTTTAAGAATTGTCGATTACGTTCTTCGCGGTGGCACAGAGCAGGGTTTGTTCTATTCTGCACTTTACGATAGCGCAATCAATCTTCATCTAAAAAATTGTGAATTTAAAGTTTATGAACGCTAGATCTGTATCTATCTTTTGTTAAACTTTTCAAAATTCTACAAGATGTGGTAAAATATCTACAATCTATTGGACCTTCGCCAAGTGGTAAGGCAACGGGTTTTGGTCCCGTCATTCGCAGGTTCGAATCCTGCAGGTCCAGCCATAATTAAAGCCTCTCTGGGGTCTTTTTTATTTCACAATTTTTATAACACTCCTCATGCTACAATAAGCTTATGGATAATATCAAGATTTTACAACTCAACGTTTGGGGTGGCCGTATTAAAGATGGTCTATCCAGTTTTATTGCCGAAGGAAACTACGATTTAATTTGTTTACAAGAAGCTGTTTGGGATAAAAACCAAACTAGAGCACTTGATCAATTCATGGATACTGTTGACAAAATTAAGGAAAAATCCGGCTTTACACATGAGATTCGTAGTTCACATTTCGGCATTTCGATATTAAATGGCACCGTCCAATACGAAAGTGGCAATACTATTCTCAGCAAAATTCCATTCACACACTCCGAAGAAAAAGTTATTTTAGGCGATTATCAAGTTGCAACCGATCTTTCAAGTTATCAACAAGTCATCACTCATAATCGCTATATAGCTCAAAAAGTTACTCTAAAAAATAAACTTACCATTGTCAACTATCATGGTTATTGGCAAAAAGACCCTCTAGGGAATGAGACTTCTGTTCAATGTATGCGTTCCGTTGCTAACATGGTAAGAGACGAAGATCTGCCTGTAGTAGTCTGCGGCGACCTAAATGTAATTGCTGAGTCAAAAGCCATGCGTGAATTTGACTTTCTTACAGACCTTACAGCTATTCATCATATTCCAACCACATTACGTAATATTCGTTTCAAAAAGAATGTCTCCTGTGATCACATCTTAATTAGCAATGACTTGTCCTACCAAAATTTTGAAGTGATTGATGCTCCAGTCTCAGATCATCGCGCCTTGATCATAGAACTTAATTTTTAAGTAAATTATTCTTCCGTAAAATCCGCATCCATCGTCGCATAAATCCTGTAACCTGGAAAAGCTTTTTGGATTTTTGCTATTGCCTCTTTAAATGCAACCATTCTATTTTCCGCGTCAAAGCTAACTACTAAATCAAATCGCATTTTCTTTTCTTTTTCAATTAAGTAGAACCCATGCATCTGTCGAATATATTTTTGTCTAAGTGCGATTTCTTTGACCTGCTTCTGTTTTTCGATTACTTCTTTATCCTTGGTGTTTACTGAATACACTCCAATCGCCGTCAAAAGTACTCTGTGCTCTTTTATAACCTTTATCGTAATCTCGCGCAACAACTGATCCAAATCTACCACCGAAATAGTGTCTGGAACTTCAATATGTACCGACCCATTCCAACGATTTGGCCCATAATTATTCAACACCAAATCATAAACCCCCAAAACCTCTTTAAAACTCATCACCGTCTTCTGGATATTTTTCGCCATCTCCACATCATTTTGTTCACCTAAAAGCTGCGAAATCGTCCCCTTTAACATCCCAATACCAGATTTAATGATAATTATCGAAATAATAGTACCTAGATACGCCTCAAGCGCCAATCCAAAACTCATAAAAATTACCGCTGCTATCAGTGTCGAAAAAGAAATTACTGCATCCATCGTCGCATCGGCTCCAGAATTTATTAACGAATCAGATTTTACTTTTCGCCCAATTTTCTTCACATAAAAACCTAAAACAATTTTCACCACTACCGCCACAGCAATAATAATTAGCGATGTAAAATTATAATCTGGGGTTTCTGGTTTGATAATTTGTTTTACCGATTCAATGAGTGAGGTTGTACCAGCATATAGAATAATCACTGCAATCACCATTGCACTTAAATATTCAATACGTCCATGCCCAAAAGGATGTTTTTTATCTGGCTCTTTTCCCGCTAATTTCGTTCCCACAATAGTAATCACTGAGCTAGCCACATCTGAGATATTATTCACTGCGTCTAGCACGATCGCAATAGAATTCGAGAGCAATCCAATTACCATTTTAAAAACCGCCAATAAAATATTCGTTACAACGCCAATAACACTAGTTTTAACAACAATTTTTTCTCGCTCATCATTTTTATTTATTTTTCTAAGTTCACTTAAGGTCGTCATATTTTTCCTTATCTTAAAAATATCTTTAATCTTACAATTCTAACACATCAAACCACTCTTATTTTTTAACAAAGTTATTCTTTTGTTATAATTATTCTATGAATGATCTCGAAAAACGCCTTGCTTCATTACAGCTTGATTTAGACACTACTTGGCAAAAACTCCAAATCGATCAAAAAATAAAAGAATTAAAAAACCTCGAAGAGCAAATTTCCGAACCTGAACTTTGGCAAAATCCCGATCATGCCAAAAAAGTAAACACTAATTTTAGCCGTCTCAAGGCTGAAGTTGAACCATGGCAGGTTCTCAAAGTCCAAGCCACCGACTTACATGATATCATTGCCCTGCAAGAGCCCGACTTATTAGATGAAATCGATCATCAACTTTCCTCAATGGAACAAACTCTTATAGAACTAAAAAAAGCTCTTCGTTTTACCGATCCGCTCGATGAAAAAAACGCTATTTTACGTATTACAGCTGGCGTAGGTGGTACTGAGGCGATGGATTGGGCTTCCATACTAGAACGCATGTACCTGCGTTTTTTTGAAAAAAATCATTTCAATGTTGAATTAATCGAACGTACTACTGGGGAAGAAGCCGGTATTAAAACTGCGGTCTATGAAATTTATGGTAATCATCCTTATGGCAACCTTAAATCTGAACATGGTGTCCACCGCTTGGTTCGTTTATCTCCTTTTAACGCCGACAACCTTCGTCAAACTTCTTTCTCATTAGTAGAAATCTTGCCCATTCTTGAAAATGAAGAAGATTATAAAATTGATGAAAAAGATCTCAGAATCGATACATATCATGCTGGTGGACATGGCGGTCAATCCGTTAATACCACCAACTCTGCCATCCGCATCACACATCTTCCAACTAACACAGTTGTCGCTATCCAGAACGAGAGATCACAACTTCAAAATCGCGAAAAAGCTATGGAGATTTTACGAGGTAAGTTGATGATGCTACAACAAGAACAACAAGCTGAATCCATCAATCAACTTCGTGCCGGAGAATCCGCCAAATGGGGTCAACAAATCCGTAACTACGTTCTTCAACCATATAAATTAGTAAAAGATACCCGCACAAAATATGAAGAGACTGATGTCGATGCCGTACTTAACGGCAAAATCGAAGGCTTTCTCGACGCCTATCTTGAATCACAAATTGGTAGCTAATTACTAAATAAGCAATATCCAACTATTCGTACCTCTATCAAAAACCCACTTTAGTTCATATCACGTTTATGCTAAAATATAAATATGATATTGTTCGACCACGTCACCAAACATTATCACGGCGATAGCCGAGCCGCTCTTGATAATATCTCAATGCACATTGCTGCTAATGAGTTTGTTTTTCTTGTTGGTAAATCTGGTGCTGGTAAGTCTACTCTCTTAAAAATGATCACTAAAGAGGAAAGTCCTGATTCTGGTAAGATCGTCATTGGCGGTATCGATCTCGACTATGTCAAAAAGAAACACATTCCCAACTATCGTCGTCGCATTGGTGTAGTTTTTCAAGATTACAAACTCCTTCCCACTCGCACAGTTTACGAAAATGTAGCCTTTGCTCTAGAAATTGCCGGCATGAGTAACCATGAGATTGAAAGCACTGTACCAAAAGTTCTCGATCTCGTTGGTCTCTCTGAAAAAGCTTACCGTTTTCCAGATAATTTGTCCGGAGGTGAAAGACAACGTGTTTCTATTGCCCGTTCCGTTGCAAGACAACCTAAGATTTTAATCGCCGATGAGCCAACCGGCAATCTTGATGTCTTAACCTCAAAGGAAATTATCGATCTTTTACAAAAAATTAATGACTACGGCACCACTGTTCTAGTTACCACACACGACGCCAGTATTGTTAATCTTTTGAAAAAACGCGTCATCACCATGAAAGATGGCAAGATTATTTCTGATCAAAAAGATCATGGCATTTATCGACTTGACGCTAACAACGATGGTATCTCAAGGCTCCCCCATCCAGGATACATGCGCGCCACTTCATATCTATCACCTGAGGAAAATCATACCAGACATCAAAATTCTACCCCCAATAACGACGAGGATAACAGTATAGTGATACACATGACAAAAAATCAAGAAAATACTGAAAATAAAACGCCAAAACGTCGACGTCTAATTCAATAGGAGAACCATGACTAAGAAATCAAAAAATAGTACCATCGATCGCTTAAAAACCATGTCAAAAAACAGTCGTGGTAATTTTCTTCGCAATAATTTACGCATCTTAAAATACGGTATTATCGGCTATGGTCGTAATATCTGGCTCTCTATTACTTCAACTTTTGTCATGACGCTCACCTTAATTCTTCTTTTTGTCACCGTAATCGCCAGCATCATCCTTTCCACAACCGCCGATAGAATGCGTGACAAGATCGATATCACCATCTTCTTTAAACCAGGCACCGAAGTTGTTGCCCTACAAGAAATGACGGATATTATCAAAAAAGATTCAAATGTCAAATCCGCTGAATATTCTACTTCAGATCAAGAATACGAAAAAGTAATTGAAGACACCAAAAAAACTGGCGACGCTGCACTTCTAGCAACCTTAAACGACGAGGATATGAAAGAAGCTATGCTTAAATCTATGCAATCCACTCTACGTATTAAAGTTTATAATGCTGATCGACTAGAAAACATTAAAAATATTGTCAGTGCTAACAATACATTTAAAGAAAATCTCGACCCAAAGAGAGAACCAACTTATGACACTAACAACACAGCAATTGAAACTATTGCTTCTTGGGCAAATATTGCTAAAACCGGTGGTTTCGCTCTATCTGGCATCTTTCTCGTTATTTCTATTTTAGTAATTTTCAATACCATCCGTATGGCAATCTACTCTCGTAGTGAAGAGATTTATATGGAGAAGTTAGTAGGTGCTGACAATCACTTTGTTCGAGGTCCATTCCTCGTTGAGGCCATGATCTCAGGTATCTTGGCTGGTATTTTTGCAACCATTCTTGGGTTCCTTACTTTTGGCTTTGCCGCACCAAAGTTGACTTCCTACGATATTGACGTTAGTGAAATTAGCAAAATTATTTATTCACCAAGCTATTTTCTTGTTTTTCTCGCTCTCATTCTCCTCGGCATCATTATCGCCTTTACATCCTCAAGACTTGCTGTTTCCAAATACCTTAAAAGAGTATGAAAATAAAAAATAGCGATTTTCATAAAAACCATTACCTTTTTGACATCACACTATACTTATGTTAATATCTATATGATATAACGTCCTGAAAGGAGGTTACAACAATGGCAAAAATCAAAAAAACAATCAATAAAAAAACAAAAAAATCCAGGAACTCAAAATTTAAAAAGTTTTCTATTTTTGTCGTCATTTTGACTATTTTAATTACATCGGTACCAAACCTTTTTCCGACCAACAACCTTGCATCTGCCATTGAAAACGAAGCCTACTGTACTTCAAGCGCCTGTCGTGCCGCCAAGAAAGCAGAGAACGAAGCAGTTGCCAAGGCCAATGAAGCCTCCAAGGCCGCCACTACGCTTGAGGGCGAAGTAGAGCGTTTACAACAAGAAATTAGTATGTACGAAGCCCGTATTAAGGCTAACGAAGCAGAAGCAGAGGACTTAAAATTAAAAATCGAGGAAAGTACTAAAAAGCTCAAACTACAACAGCAGGCTCTTGCTAATCTTCTGATCAATATGCATTTTGAAGAAAAGGGCGACGCTATCATGATTTTAGCTGGCTCAAGTTCAATTTCTGACTTTGCCGAACGTCAATCACGTGTCGATACTGCCAAAAGTCAGGTTACTATTTCCGCCCAGACTGTCAAAAGCATCAAACAAGATCTTGAAAAGCAAAAAACTGAGATTGAACGCGTAATTGCCGATCAACAAATTCAAAGAAAAGCCATTGAAGATAAAAAAATCGAACAACAGTCCCTTATCATAAAATATCGTGACAATGCTGCTGCTTTCGCTCTTGAAGCCGCCAGCTCCCGTGAAGAAAAAATTAAGTTAATTAACCAAGAATACCAAAATCATCTACTTAGCCTACGTAACCGCGGTGGCTTTGGTACTGTCGCTGACGGATACAACAGCTACGAAGCCTTTATTGGAAATTATGGTTTCGCCTGTCCACGCGATAATATTCGTGGCATCCTTGATACCTACTACACCTGTCAATGTACCAGTTACGCTGCCTACAAAGCCGTAGAATACTGGGGACCTCGCGTACGTGTAACTGGCTGGGGTAACGCCTATAGTTGGGCCTCCGCTGCCCGATCCCTTGGTTATCGTGTCGACCGCACACCAAGCGCTAATTCAATTGGTCAAACCGCTTCTGGAGCCTGGGGACACGTCTTCTGGGTCGAATCCGTCAACGCCAATGGGACAATCAATGTTTCCGAATACAACAATGCCTATTCCTCAAGATCTGGACAATGGGGTGATTTCGGCTATCGTGTCGGTGTTGACCCCTCGCAGTACTATTTTATTCACTTCGACTGAATCTTGTAGAATTATGACGCTTGAGCTATGTTATAATAAAAAACATGAACAAGAAACCAAGACAAGTTAGTCTTAATACTACTATTTTTGCCAGCTTCATCACCTTTGTTATCGGTATTTTCCTAGGTGCTAACTGGAACAATTTATACCTACAATTTTCACCATATATTAATCCAGCACAAAAAATTACAAGTAATATCAAATGGGACGATTTAAATGAAGTCTATTCTCAGATTTCCTCGAACTATGATGGTAGCCTTGATAAAACTCAATTAATTGAAGGAGCTAAAAAAGGTCTCACAGCTGCACTTGGTGACCCTTACACTGTTTATTACAATTCTAAAGAGGCTGCCGAGTTTAAATCTGAACTCAAAGGGGAAATTAAAGAAGCCGGGGTTGGAGTTGAGATGATGAAACAAGGTGATTATGTTGTTATTACTCGCACCTTACCCAATAATCCCGCTAGAAAAGCTGGAGTCCACGCCGGTGATATTATCTATGCGATTAATGACGAAGAAGTCTGGGATAAAGACACCGAAATTATTGCCAGCAAACTACGTGGACCTTCTGGCGAAAAAGTAAAGCTCACTGTTGCAAGAGATAAGCATAAGCTTAATTTTGAGCTAACTCGTGAAAAAATAAATAACGTCTCAGCAGACGTCACCTATCAAGACAAAACTGCAATTATTTCAGTTTATCGGTTCAGTGAAGACACTGGCACTCTCGTCAAATCATTTGCTGATAATTTTAAGAGTAAGGGAATTAATAAAGTAATCTTAGATCTTCGGAATAATGGTGGTGGTTACGTCAATGCAGCCCGCGATTTACTTTCCCTTTGGCTAGATGGAGATAAAATCCTTACGCAAAAATCAGCTACTGTCGGTCAGACTATTACTTACGCTAAACGCGGCGAAGCCATTCTAAAAGACATAAAAACTATCGTTTTAGTTAATAATGCTACTGCTTCATCCTCAGAAATTGTTGCTGGCGCCCTCAAAGATTACAAAAAAGCTACAATTGTTGGTACAAAAACTTATGGTAAAGGCGTTGTTCAAACTATGCTTGAATTATCTGGAGGGTCCTTGCTTAAAGTCACCACTGCCCACTGGTATACTCCAGAAGGTCAAACCATCAATAAGACCGGCATTTCTCCAGATATCGAAGTTCAACGTTCATATAATGATATTAATTCCGGCAAAGACCCTCAACTTGATAAAGCAAAAACTCTTTAAATTTGTTATAATAAAATCGTTATGATAAAAGTTTATACTACACCTACCTGTATTTATTGTCACGCACTGGTTAATTGGCTTGATGAAGAAGGGATTGAATATCAAGAACTTGATGCTGCTTCTATGCCAAACATCACAGCTGTTCCAGTCACCATCATTACTGATCATGAGGATAAAAACCCAATCCAGATTATCGGTTTTGATCGAGACGCTATCACCGAAGCGTTAAATCGATACAAAAAACAATAATAAGTATCCCACCTAGAAAAACTTACTCAAGATTAAGAAAGGACAATGTGCAAAAAAAGCAAAAACCTACACTTTTATTTGTTCACGGTTTTCGCGGCAATCATTTTGGCTTGTCTGAAATTATCCAAAAATTTAAAACACTTGGCTATTCTACCTATTGTCCAGATATTCCACCCGCCTTTAATACTCAAGACGAACAGCTACCAGAACTCAGCAATTTTACCGCCGAGTCTTATGCAACCTGGCTCGCCGATTACATCTTAGACAACAAACTAGATCATCCAATACTAATTGGCCACTCAATGGGGTCACTCATTACTGCCGCTACTGCAGAAAAATATCCTAATCTTATTCATGAAAAGATCTTCTTTCTTTCTCCAATTTCAGAACCCACCCCAAAATTCCTCCGTCCCATCATCCCTTTGATAGCCTTTATTCCTAATAAACTAGTTGGGTACATTGTTACTAAATATTTAATTGGTACTCTTGGCAAACATCAGCTTCCAAAAATCCTTGAAACTACATATTTATGTGCCAAAAAATTCACCAGCCTGGCTGATGAGATTAAGGCCGCCAAATTCTCGGTCAACCATTCAATTTCCGATTTTGATTTCAATAAAAACTGTTATTTTATCGCTGGCACAGAAGATCGTCTAAATCGGCCAAAACAAACCCAAAAAGTTGCCGAAAAATACCGAGGTAAAACATTTTTTATTAAAGATTCTGGACATCTCATTAATTACGAGGTACCCGATCAAGTTTTTGAACTTATTCAGGACAATCTTTAATTATATTTTTTGATATTAGCTACAGCTAATAGTTTTAAATATCTATCTTTTTAGTAAACTAGCAAATTTTATTCCTTTACCCAACGCACTAGATTTTTATATTCTGTCGAATTCTTATCATATGCATCCAAGATATCCTGAACATAAGTTTTACCATTAGAGATGTTTAAAGTTTCTACATCTGGACAAGAAGCCAGTAAACGGATAATTGCTTCATCCGTATCAATATTTGTCATCGATTTTTTTTCGCCACTTCTATATGAAGCTACCCGCAATTCTTTATAAACAAAACGTTTAATTCCAGCCTGTAAACAATATTTTAAACAGTTTTCACAAGTCGCCATTTTATTATATAAAGTGCATCCAGTTAAATCGCGTCCTGCAAAGATTAATGCATTCATCTCAGAATGAATCGCAAAATAATACTTCATCGGACGCTCCGATAAAGTCAATTTCGATTCGTCCGCGCCTTGAATTGTACCATTATAGCCAAAAGAAACTGGACGCCTCCTGGCGTCTACTATGACACAACCGTTTTGTGATGATGGATCTTTTGAACGTTTTGCCACCTCCTCAGCAATCCCCATAAAATAACTATCCCAATCTCTACGTTTCTGTGTCTCTATATTCATCACACTCCTTTTGTAAAAACTCTACCCTAGTCCGTTTTTTCTGTCAATTACGAATGACTTTAATATCTTGCTTACGCTAAGTGTTATTTACAACATACAACAGAGAAGAATTATCATTTTTAGCGTTTCTCCTTCCATTCACCTTGCACTTTCTCTTTATCCGTATAATACTATAACCAACCTTTTCCAAACCTAAATCTATCTTGAGGTTTTGGATGCGTAGATTGTTCAAATATTTTTTATGTTCGTTCATTTTGTGCTTCTGTTTTTACTCATTGTATTTAACTAGAAATACGCTCTCTCTTTCCAATAACAACTCTTTCAGTGAATCTTGTGTTGATTATTTTATAATTTTTGCGAGAGGCTCCGGTGAATCACTTCATACTAATATTGATCACCAAGCTTTTCAAAAAGCCATTACTGATGTTTTTAAGAAACTACCGAATCTCAGCTATCGTTACTACCAACTAGGCGAGTCCACTAACTTTGGTGATCCCTATCCTGCTATTGGTATTGAGGATCCAAAAATCATTTCTGGCGCTATTTTAAGTGGAGGCAAAGCCTATGGATTCGGACAAAGCGTAAAAGCTGGTATTAACGAACTTGTTAAACTTTATCGTAATATTACCAAATCTTGCCCAAATACTCATTTTATTCTATCCGGTTACTCACAAGGCGCTATGGTAATGACTTATGCCATCCGCCATCTTAATCCTGAAAAAATCCTTTATCTTGCCAATTTTGGTGACCCCAAACTATATCTACCTGAAGGAAAAGGAATAATACCTGACGCCTGTCAAAATTTAAACTTTTCACCTTATCGCCAAAATGTTCCTGATTGTTATGTTGAGCATGGTATTCTAGGTGGACTCAATCCCTATATTTATAAAAAATACCAAAACAAAGTTGGAGTATGGTGTAATGTTGCTGATTTTATTTGCGGTAGTACATTTGATCCTCTAGGGTTATCCGACCCCACCCAAAATCCAGAGAATAATCTATTCGCTAGAATCTTTAATGGTCATGTTTCTTACTCTAGACGTGGTGCCTATACCCAAGCCGCTAAAATAATCTATCAAAAAATTATCAAACAGCATGAAAATCAAGAAAAAATTATACAGGACTCATCATTAATTTATTATTATCACCCCAATCAACTTACAATTAGCCCCTCATTTTCAAAACTCTATCAAAATAATACTCACTCAAACAAACGTGAATATCAAAATAATGAACTTGTTATTATGTTACCCACTTTTCCAACCGACCCTGGAGACGCCAGGGATTACCTTCTTCTCAATCAACTATTTGACAAATCTTATAATCATCATTTCAACATTCATCTCTATCTTTATGGATTCTTTCCAGTTGATCTTCCAGACTCACCTATATATTTTCCGCAAAAACTTGACCAAAATGCGCCACAAACCTACAAACAAGGAGTTCGCTATATTGCAGGAGTGAATACAACGGACATGAGCCCAGAAGGCTGGGACCAGTTAATTAAAAATTTACGCAACAGAATACACAATCCTCCAAATATCAATCTTCAAAACTTAATCAATTCTTCTCTCTATGATGTTATCAAAAACACCCCATGGAGCACTCAATCGAACCACTTACTCTTTCTATTAACACCAAATCAAACATCAACTTTTTCTCATTCCGATAACACTACTAACCCCATTCACCTCGTCGACGAACAAATTCGACAGAAAAAACTTTCTACTTTTGTTTATAATTTCAATCAACCACTCCATAAATACTTTTCATTATTTAATTCCATTGAATCTAAACATCTCTTTAATATCCGTCATTCGTCTGACGATATCATTCAAGAAATAATTCAAACTAATCAGTCTCTTCAAGTTGATCAAATTATAAAACCTCGTTTTGATCATCTAGATTTAAGCTATTCAATGCAAGGTTTTTCTATTCTTAATACCACAAATAAAACAAAACGATTATATAGCAACACTCGAAGTACATACCTAAGATCTACAGCGTTATCACAGCCATTATATCAATGGACTATAAATCAAAAAGATCAGCAAATTCAATCTCAAACCAGTACTGCAAGACTCCGTCTCTCAATTCAGTCGCTTGCACCTCAACAGATACAGTTAGTCGACCAAAATAAACAGACACACCAAACTAATCTCATATTTTTACCAAAACCGTTTTCACCTAATCGATCTTCAGATAATCTGGCTTTCACTATCTTTCCATACCGACTAATCATTATTGATGACTATATTGCAGGATTTACAAACCAAAAACATTTAACTTTCAAAAATGTCGATCCCGCTTCCTCACATACCATTCAAGAAGTTGAATTCAGTAGTCTTGGTCGGATCGTTAAGCGAAAGACGACCATAATCAAAAAACAAAATAACCACATTGCAGCAAAGGAAAATCCTACAAATATCCCTCATATCTCTTCCAAAAATACTCCCAAGCCATCACTAAAATACTCCGGTCGTCAAAACAATTCAGAAGAGAAAAATCTAATCAACAAGCTCCCTAATTGTGGTGTAAAAACTTTTTCACTAGTTCCTGAGACCAAATATTTTATCGCTTATTTTTATTAATATAGTTATTAGAAGAAAGGTGCCAATGATCACCATATTCGCAATAATAAACAGTTAATTCAGGTGCACCATAATCATGAGCTGCCACTTGTGCTGCAACCTCAGCTTCTTCACGCGTGGCATAACAGATTTTCTGGCTATCACCAACCCAACAACGTTTAGGTTCAAAACTACCAAAATTAGTCTTTTTCATACCCTGTTATTATACTATCATCTCTATAAAATTATGTATAAAATACAACAAAAATATAAGCATTTTCCATTGACACACTACATATAGTGTCATAAAATAATCACAGACACTAAATATAGCGTCACCAATAATAGACTAATAACAAAAATTTAATCAAAAAACATTGAAGAAATTTTGGACACAATCAAGGAGGTAATTTTTTATGTTCAAAAAAATCGTCAAACGTGATGGAAAAATCGTTAATTTCAACTTAGAGAAAATCACCGATGCCATTGCTAAAGCTGGTGCTGCAACTGAAGAATTCAAGCACGATCGTGCTGCACAATTATCTGAAAAAGTACTTAAACTTGCCGAAGAAACTATTAAAGAGCGCACTCCCACTGTTGAACAAATTCAAGACTTAGTTGAGAAAGTTTTGATGGATTCAAGTTTCAAACGTACTGCAAAAGCCTACATCACTTATAGACAAGACCGTAATAAAACCCGTAATGCTAAATCAAACCTTATGGGTATCTACAAAACCATCGCTATCGCTGATGCTTCTGAAGATTCAGACGTAAAACGTAGTAATGCTAACGTTGATGGTGATTCAGCAATGGGCAAGATGCTTCAATTTGGCGCCGAAGGCTCAAAGGTCTTTGCAAAAACAGTACTTCTAGACCCCCGCTTTGCTGCAGCACACGACAATGGTGATATTCATATCCACGATCTAGATTTTTATGCTACTGGTACCCTCACTTGCTGTCAAACCGACCCACTTAAGCTTTTTGCTAACGGTGGATTCAATACTGGACATGGGCATCTTCGTACTCCAAATTCCATCGCCTCCTATGCCGCCCTTGCCGCTATTATTCTACAAGCCAACCAGAACGAACAACATGGTGGTCAATCAATCCCAAACTTTGATTATGCCATGGCTCCAGGTGTCAACAAATCTTTCAGAAAAGCTCTTCGTAGTAATCTTGATAAATATAATAAATATTCTGGCAAGAAAATTGACATTAAAATTCCAGATGACATTAGCTATGGTGATACTGAAACTCTTAAGAAACTAAAAATTCCAGAAACCGTTATTGAAACCTCAAATGAGGATGTTGAAAAGCAAACTTTCCAGGCTATGGAAGGTTTCATCCATAACCTTAATACTATGCACTCACGTGCCGGCGCTCAGGTTCCATTTACATCAATCAACTTTGGGACTGACACCACACCAGCTGGTCGCTTAGTCACTAAGAATCTTCTTGAAGCTACAGATAAAGGTCTTGGCCACGGCGAAACCCCAATCTTTCCAATTTCCATCTTCAAGGTTAAAGAGGGTATTAACTATAATCCAGAAGATCCAAATTACGACCTATTCAAACGCTCGATGGAAGTTTCCTCAAAACGTCTCTTCCCAAACTTTACTTTCATCGATGCACCTTTTAATCTTAAATATTATAAAAAGGGCGACTATAATACCGAAATCGCAACTATGGGCTGTCGTACTCGCGTTTTCTCTTCCGTCTTCCCAGAATCTGACGGCATCGTCACTGGTCGTGGCAACAACTCATTTACCACAATCAACCTTGTTCGTCTTGGCATCAAACACGGTATCGCCCTCAAAGAACGCAAAGAAGCTGACTGGACTGGTTTTTATAAAGAGCTTGATGATCTCATGGATCTCTGCAGAGATCAGATTCTCGAACGCTACGAATTCCAAGCCAATCAACATGTCAGAAATTTCCCATTCCTTATGGGCGAAGGTAACTGGTTTGGTAGCGAAAAACTCAAACCAAATGACACCTTACGCGACGTAATCAAACATGGTTCACTCTCTATTGGTTTTATCGGACTCGCTGAGACTTTAGTTGCTATGACTGGTAAACATCACGGTGAAAGCGAAGAGGCCAGGGAATTAGGTCTCGACATTATCACTCACATGAGCAAGCGTTGTGATGATTATGCAAAAAAATATCACCTCAACTTCACTCTCCTCGCTACACCAGCCGAAGGTTTGTCTGGTCGTTTCACAAAAATGGATCGTAAAGAATATGGTGTAATAAAAGGTGTTACTGATCGCGACTACTATACTAATTCCTTCCACGTTCCAGTATATTATCCAATCTCAGCTTTTGAGAAAATTGAAATTGAAGCTCCTTATCACGCTCTTTGTCCAGCTGGACACATTTCTTATATCGAACTTGATGGTGACCCTTCACAGAACATTGATGCCTTTGAGGCAGTTATCCGTAAAATGCACGACTCTGGTATCGGCTACGGATCAGTCAATCATCCAGTCGATCGTGACCCAGTCTGTGGTTTCTCTGGCATCATCGCCGACAACCGATGTCCATCCTGTGGACGTATCGAAGACGATGTCCCCTTTGAGAGACTTCGCCGCATCACCGGCTATCTTGTAGGTTCTCTTGAACGCTGGAATGATGGCAAGAAAGCTGAAGAGCATGACCGTGTTAAACACAACGTTTCCGGTACCTACACCAAAGCTCAAAAAGCTGCTCGTGAGCATGCAAAAGCAAATTCAACTGCGGCCATTGGTAAAGAATAAACAAGACCAACATTAAAAGTTAGGAGCTGGTCTCCTAACTTTTAATTATTAATTTAAAAAGGAATAATATGACTCAAGAATTCGTCTCGCCAGTTTCCGGCTCCAACAGTCAATATCTCAGATTATCCGGCCCCATCGAGCACGATAGTATCGTTAATGGCTACGGGTTACGAGCTGTAATCTGGACTCAAGGTTGTTTTATCGGCTGTGAAGGTTGTCAAAATCAAGAAACCTGGGATCCTGAAGGCGGCGTTTTAGTTAGCGTAGAAGATATAAAAGATGAACTCCGCCAGCTAAAAGGACAGGCTGGACTTACTTTCTGTGGCGGAGAACCATCAATCCAAGCCGCTGCCTGTATCGAGATTGCTAAATTCGCCAAAAAAGAGTTAGGCTGGAATGTTTGGTCTTTTTCTGGCTATACCTACGACGAAATTAAAGCCAAAAATAATCTACAATGGGAGTTTTTCAAGACCTTAGATGCTCTCATTGACGGTCCCTTCGTTCTAGCAGAAAGAGATCTCACCTTAAAATTCCGTGGCTCAAGAAATCAAAGACTACTACATTTAAAGGATGGTGAAATTACCTCTATTGAATAAACTTCTTCTATCTAAACCCTGAGCCCGCCTATCTTATTAGCCTTAAAAATAACCTCTAGTCTGTCATGAGGTTATTTTTAAGTAAAGACATTATTTCTAAATCTTACTCAGAAGCTCATTTGCACGAACAATCATTTCATCAGATTCATCAGTTTTGATTACATAGATTGGTTTTGAACCAACAGTCGCAATATTACAATGTCTCTCATTCATTTCACCAGTATTCTTTTCTTCATCAATCACAAAACCTAGATACCCCAACTTCTGCACCACACGACGTCTAACGTCATCTGATCTTTCACCAATTGTTGCAGTAAAGACTAAAGTATCAATACCGCCTAGAGAAGCTACCATCTGTCCAATAGCAGATTGCAAACGATAGATATATAAAGCGTGCGCAAATACACCCCGTTTATCACCCTCATCTCTCAACTTAATAATTTCACGCATATCGTCACTCTGTCCAGAAACTCCAAGTAGACCACATTGTTTATTGAGATATTTTTCTAATTCATCGTCAGTTTTTAATCCCAGTTCACGTTTAATTGCAAGTGCCGCCGCTACATCTATTGAACCAGTTCTAGTGGCCATCATCACCCCCTCGAGTGGAGTATAACCCATCGTCGTATCATGTGATTTACCGTTATAAACTGCCGTAATCGAAGAACCTGAGCCGATATGGCAGACTACAGTTTTTTCTCCTAAAATATTCTGTCCACGCATATATCTCGTAATCGAACCAACAGAAAGTCCATGATAACCCCAACGTTTAATATCAAATTTATTAGCAAGCTCAGTATCTATGGCATAAGCTTTCATTAATTCTGGTCGAGAAGTATGAAACCCAGAGTCCGAAATCGCAATCACTGTTGTATCTTTAAAAGTTTTTTTCAATTGTTCAATCTCGTTAGCAATTACTGGTGCGTGAAGTGGTGCTCTTGACTTCGCAATTTCAAGTTGCGTCAAACACTCCTCATCTACAATATGATCTTCTGCAAAATAACTACCAGGAGCTGCTACTCGAGCTAAAATTGCATCTAATTTGGTTGGTCCACCAATATATCCTTCTTCGACTAAAATCTTTTCAAGTCCAGAAACCACCGCGTTGAGAGTTGTAAACTTCGTTTCAGTCTTTACTTTAGTATTATCTGCCTTTTTTAGTGTGTAGACAATTTTCTCTCCTTCAAACTCAAAGTGCAAAGAACATAGAAAATTATTACCACGATACAATGCATATTTCCGAGAACTACTACCAGGGTTAGTAATTAGAATTAATCGATCGTTATTCATCATTTACTCCTCTTTTATATTCTCATTATATCCTAAAAAGATTTTTTATGTAGAGAATATTTAGCACTCTTGCATTTTGAGTGCTAAAACACTATAATTAATGTTAATTATGTCAACACAAAGAGATTATTATGAAGTTTTAGGCGTGTCTAAGAACGCTTCTGATGATGAAATTAAAAAAGCTTACCGTAAGTTAGCTTTTAAATATCATCCCGATAGAAATCCTGGCGATAAAGAAGCTGAGGCTAAATTCAAGGAAGCCACTGAGGCTAACGAAGTTCTATCTGATAAACAAAAACGCGCCCGTTATGATCAGTTTGGGCATGCAGGCGTTGGAGGTAATTCTTCTAGCGGCAATCCATTTAATAGTGGCAGCTATTCTTTTAATGGCCAGAATTTTAGCTTTGACTTTGGTGGTGGCGACGGTAATCTGGATGATATCTTTAGTACGCTCTTTGGCTTTGGTGGCAGCCGCACTCAAAGACGACGTGGTGCAGACTATCGTACTGTGCTAACTATATCTTTTGAAGAATCTGTCTTTGGTGTCACTAAAGCAGTTCAAGTCGATGGTAAAGAAATAAATCTCAAAATTCCTGCCGGCATTGACGATGGGCAGGCTATTCGTTTACGTGGTCGTGGTGGCCCTGCACCAGATTCAACAGGTGAAGCTGGAGATTTATTAGTACAAATTCGTGTCCGTCCCCATAAAACTCTTACTAGAGAAGGTTATATCATTCTTTCTGAGCAACATATCTCAATGATCGATGCCGCTTTAGGCTGTGAAGCTGAAATTGAAACTATTGATGGTAAAATCACTATGAAAGTTCCCGCTGGAACACAATCTGGTACTCCATTTAAACTGTCCGGACATGGCATACCTATGCGAGGAGAAGAACGTGGTCCGCATATCGTTAATATTATTGTTGATACTCCAACTAATTTGTCTAAGAAGCAAAAAGAGTTACTTGAAGAATTTCGTACAGCCAAAAAACGAGGCTTCTGGAGCTAATTCTTTTTAAAACCTTTATCGTATTTAGAACTAAAGATTAATTTTCTCATGTTCGCCTTATGCTATAATTAACTAAAATGACAACTGACTATACAGCCACAAAGACAAATCCTCGGCAGACTTCACATTTAATCATTTTTCTCTGGATCACTATCATTTTGTGTTTTATTAGCAGCATCTCATATTCAATTTTTAATACACCAATTGTCCATGCCGAAGAATACGACCTAACCTCAGTAACCCACAAAAAATTAAATGATGCTGAAAAGGGAAATATTTCAACAGGGTGTTCCTCAATTCAAACAGGTCTCAAAAATCTTCAAAGAAATGATTCAAAAATCCGCGTTCTACTTGGCACCAGCTATCAGACTCTCTTAACCAACTTTATCTCAACCCTAAACGTACGTCTCGTAAAAAATAATTTGCCCGACCCAAATCTTACTCGCATTCAGTCCGAAATGTTCACGTCGCGTAATGATTTCACCAATCTTTTTGTTATTTACAGTCAACATCTAGAAAGCCTCATTTCACTGGACTGTAAAAATCAACCCGACAATTTTTATTACGAACTGGAAAATGTACGATTTTTACGTGACAAATTAGAGACTTCAGTCACAAAGACTAATAATATAATCACTTCTCATCTTCAAGCTGTTGATCAATTAAGACATAATCTTAACAATTCCGCTAAAAAAACTGAGCAGGAAAAGTCAAAGGAGCAAAATTAAGTGGTTAATTTCACTTCACGTGGAGGTAAGGCTCTAATTCGGCTCGGAGTTCTCTCTACAATTATTGCTATTGCAACAACAGGCTTATCTTTATATCTCTATCATGCGAGCGGTGATATCTATATTGATCGCTCCCGCCCTGGCTTCTTACCAGAAAAACATGAAAACGAACAAATTGACAATAACTCTTCTTACCGCTTTTCTGAAGACGGTAATCTTTCCGAAAAAGAAATCAATGAATACTTAGACAGCGTTAAACCAATCATTAATACTATCAATGAGATAAAGAAACCTTTTTCCAAAGAGAGTCTCTCCGATCAGTCGCTAGGCATTTCTAAATAATTTTCGCCAGAACGTCATAGACCATAGCCATATCTTTTTTATACTTTCACGACATATACGCATAGCACTTTACAAAAATTATATTTTATTTTAAAATATTAAAAATCTAGTTATTTTTGAGCAAGGAGAAGTTGAATGGGGTCGCTACGGGAAGCGCTATTAAAAAATGGCGTATTTTATTTTGAAAATGACGGAACAAGATATACGATCGAGAGTGGGGCCGGCTGTTATATGGTCGCAAGAGACTCAAGCGGTATTGTTCGCTATCACATCGAAGGGTCAGAGTTAAGTTCTGATCTTGTTGTGCGTGATGTTTCCTCCGGATTAGTTGCTTTCACCGTAAGTCCATCCTCTCTTTTTTAAAACAAAAATCTTTTTGCTATAATATACTTATGGCTATAATAGTACCAATCGCACTCTTTCTACTCTTTTATCTACTGAGAAGACATCTAGGGTCTCCCAGTTTAGCTTCAATTGCCGGAGCACTAATCTACAATCTCTTTATCGAAGATATTACCCATTTAGCCTCAAGTTTTACTCCAACTATTCCTATTTCCTATGTTCAATTTTTTACACTTTCTCTTCTTACTCTTTTACTTCCTTTTATTCTTTACCTCAGACAGCCCCACAGTTCATCAACTGGACTTTTTTACATTATTGAATGTCTCGGTTTGACTAGTTTTATTTTTATACTGTTGGCACCGCAGTTGCAGCTGTTTTTGCCATTCGATCAAATAAGTACCAATATCTTGCATACCATCACTCCCTTTTATCGACTGATTATTTTGGCTTGTGCTGTTTTTGCTTATATCGACATCCTTTTTTCGCAAAAAGAAGTATAAAATTATTACCAAAAAATATAACAAAAGAAAACTTGTATTATTTTTCTTCACATTAATTGATAATATTTGCACTCCACTAAAGATCTTAATTATATTAATCTGCGATCTTAAAAATCCAACGCCACTCCCCATCAAAAAATAGGTATATTGGTACAGTCGATACGGTAGAAGTCCAGTCATCGCAACACTAAATAGAATCATCGGCATCAGTGGAGTCAATATTATTGTAATAAATATAGAGATTAACGAAAAATGTCCAAATCTATATAAAATAATTGGTAGAACCATCATATTTACAGCTATCGCAATAATAAATCCTGAACGAAAATTTAAAATGACATTTACTTTGGTAAGCATTTTTGCAATATAATTCTTTTTCTTAATACTTCTTCTTTTATTTAAACCTTCTCCAAACAAGAAGCTCTCTATCAACGGATCAAGAACTAAGATACCAATATATGCTAACATCGATAACTGCCATCCAAGATTATCGATATAATTCGGATTCACCAGTAATGTTACGACAACCGTAAAAAATATAATTCTTCTTTTATCTAATTTTCTACCAAAATAACTTACAAATAATTGGCAAAATATCACAAATCCTGCACGCAGCAATGAAGGTGTCAGTCCAATCATTCCAATATAAAGAACAATAAATAGTACGCAGAAATAGCTTTTAACAAGTCTTGAAGTAAATCGCAATCCTTTTGATATTATTTTTACTAAAATCGCAAGGTGCATTCCTGAAATCACCACTAGATGAGCTATTCCTACTTCATCTATTTCTTCTTTTAGAGAATTACTTAATCCACTTTTATCACCCAATAGGTAAGCAATAGCCAAGCTACTAATATTAGGATCGAGCCGTTCTCTAAGATTATTTTTAATATATTTTCGGAAATCATCACTTGATCGAGAAGCCTGCAAATTATCTTGTCGCAACATTCTTATATTTTTATCAGGAGAGCGACAGCTAACCCTTACACATGTAAGGATAGCTACGATGATAATTAATATTTTACTGATTTTATTCACCATAAAACCTCATTTAATTTCTACCTTCACCTTATCCTGCCTTACTATTTCAATCAAGGGTATTTTATAAAAACACACTAAAAAATCACTCTTTAACAGAGATAAGAATCTCTAGCATAAGCAAGTTATTATCTAAAACCATAAGCAAGATATTGTTCAAGACTATAAACATGATATTGAAAGACTCATTAGCTGACATCTATGGCGCTTGCATTCTCTCATTCCACGATATATGCTAGATCTAATGAGAAAAAAAGAACCTAAAATTGCCACACTCGAAACCCCACTTCATATTTCCGACTTCGCAACTACCGGACAGGGAATTGGCACTCTAAAATCCGATCTAAGCATCGATCAGCAGACATACACTGAACTCAATGGCGTCAAGGTCCTGCTTTGGAATGCTTTACTAGACGAATTGGTTACTAAATTCCAAGTTGTTGCTCAAAAACCACATTTTATTGAAGGAATCGCGTTGGAGATTACAAAGCAATCCACTTCACGCGTCAACCCTAGAGATGAACAATTCCTCTCAACCTCACCATGGCAAATTCTCAACGAGGATGCTGAACTAACCGCCAAATCTCGTATTCTCACCTCGCTTTTTGAGCATCTAGGAAATACCCATCCGATTAGCAAACAATTCACCTCGAAGATCCTCGTCCATCAGTCTCCAAATAATTATTTTTATCGCAACAAAATGGAGTATTCTCTTTACTATAACCACGAGACAGAAAAGATTCAACTTGCCGTTCATTATCGTGGTTCACATCGTAAGATGCCGATTAAGAAATCATCTTTAGAATTACCAAATATCTTAGTTCGTGCCAACCAAATTATTGATGAATTAAATCGCACTAAACAAGAAGCTCGCACTTTTCAGTCATTGCTCCTTCGGGCTAATCAGTCTGGCGAGGTATCAGGTGGATTGCTTGAAAATGGTAAATCTCATCCATCTTTCAAAAAGCTCACAGACACTCTACTTGGTAATTCCTATTCATATTCTCCCGGTGGTTTTTTTCAAATTAATTTACCAGTTTACGAAGCTGCCCTATTAAAAATTAAAGATTTTCTCATTAATTCTGCTTCTGTCTTAGATTTATATGCTGGAGTTGGAACCATTGGTTTATCTGTGGCAAGAGATAAAAACTTAACTCTTATTGAGGTCAATAAATCAGCCTTTGGAGAACTTGAAGCAAACGCTACTCACGTTACCCAAACTACTCAAAATTTTTTCATTAAACCAATACTTGCCAAATCGGAGGAAGTTTTAGACCAAATCACCAACGACACTAGTGTTATCTTAGACCCGCCCAGGGCTGGCTGTGATAAAAAACTCATCAATAGGCTCTGTGAAATCAAGCCTGAAAAAATAGTCTATTTGTCATGTAACCCGATCACCCAGGTTCGTGATCTCAATATTTTACTAACTCAATATACTATTAGTTCTATTGAAGCTTTTAATTTTTTCCCACGCACGCCACATATCGAATCTCTAGTTTTATTAACACGCAAATAAGGAGCCTTATGCCACTCAACGCCAAGCAACAAGAAGCAGTCAAATATCTAGATGGTCCACTCCTCGTCCTAGCTGGTCCAGGTACTGGCAAGACACAACTCCTTTCAAAAAAAGTTGAATACATTCTCCAGAACACCGACACTGACCCCAGTATGATTCTTTGTATTACCTATACTGAGGCTGGAGCAGAAAATATGAAGGAACGCTTACGCAGTATGATTGGCCAAGCCGCCGATAAAATTGACATCATGACCTTTCACGCCTTTGGCCAAAAAATCCTTGGGTTGTATAATCAATTTTCTACTGAGCCTACACGTATTTTTAATGAGCCTATCGAAGAAGTTTTACAACTCAAAATTCTCGAAGATTTACAAGCAACTCTCCCAAATTCTTATCTTTTAAAAGCCGAGCAAAAGCAAAAAAATCTACTTAATATCATCAGCAAAATAAAAATTTCTAAAATTACACCGGCAGAACTTAGGCAAATTGCAGATCAAAATCAAATTGACATTAAAATTATAGATAAAGAACTTTCACCGATTCTCCAAAATTTACCAGATAAAGCTACTGGCAAAAATGCCTACGCAAAACTTACCGAATCTGTTTATATACCACTTCTAAAAAAACTAGGCGAGCTTAAGACTGATCAGCCAATCATTGGTCGTATCTACTCTCTTTTTGATATTTTTTATGAAAAAATATATTCACTAATTGAAGAACAAACAAATTCTGAAAAACCCTCTGTTAAAAATATTAATAACTTTATCAAAAAATACTTCTCCAAAAATCAATCTGGCATCTATAAATTTTCCGAACTTGCAAGTAATAAAAGGCTCATGGAACTAGCTGAACTCTATGAACTATACCAAAATTACCTTGAATCACATGGATTATTTGACTTTAATGATATGATCGAGGCACCAATCAAGTACCTTGAGAATGATATCGATTTTCGCCGTAAAATTGCACAAAATTATCTCTATATCATGGTTGATGAATATCAGGATACTAACCCCTCTCAAACCAGATTACTAGAGTTAATCGCCGATGAACAAGAGTCGCCAGCCGTTATGGCCGTCGGTGATGATGATCAATCAATCTTTGAATTCCAAGGCGCTAAAGCTAGCAGTCTTATTCATTTTAAAAATCATTTCGATGCAAAAGTCATTGTTTTGACCGATAACTATCGTTCCACTAATGAAATTCTACAATTTTCTCGCAAAATTGCAGATCAGCTTGATGAAAGCTTTATTAAAAACGAGACTATGCAGCGTAGCCTTCATACGGATAATCAAACTACAGAAGAACTTAAAAAAGAATTAACCGCAATCAGAAGTCAAGATATCTTAAAAAAAGATCCAGAAGATTTTATATTTGAACAAAATATTTATTCAAACAAAGATAATAATTCCACTACACCTAATTTGGCATCTAACAGTCAACTGAACAAATCTGTTACTCAAAAAACTTTTATTGAGAGACACCAATTTATTAATCAAGATGCAGAATATGATTGGATAGCAAATCGTGTTCATCAACTAATTCAAGCTGGAACAGATCCATCTGACATCGGCATTCTTTTTCCAAAGCATAAGTATGTCACCGCACTAATCCCATACCTACGTAAATATCCTGAAATTAACATTGCTTACGAGCGCACAGAAAATATTCTAGAAAATCAACAAATTTATGAATTACTTACCCTTTGCCGTTTTATCCATCAACTTTCTCAAGGAGAAAATCCCAGCTATATGTTACCAGAAATTCTTTCCTTTGATTTCTGGGAGATCCCTAGCGAAGACATGATCCTTGCCATTCAATCTATCCATCGAAATCGCCGACCAGCTCTCGAAATTCTACAAAATTATCTCGATAATCCATTCTTTGCTGAATTAGCTGCGTTTTTTGCTGAATTAGCTAAACAAACCCTCAATTACCCCCTCGAATTTCTCCTTGATACTATTTCTGGTACCTCCCCAATTGATATCACTGTTAATCAACGAATCAAATCTTTTACCTCACCTTTTCTTAGTTTTTACTCAAAAGATCTCTACTCAAAAGCAACCTTCGACTTTTATAATCGTCTTCGTCTGCTTCGCAATCGACTACTTTCACATACTAAAAAAGATAAACTTCGTCTTGCTGATCTTATTCAATTAATTGACGATTATGAAAAAACTGAGACCAGTATTACTGAACGAACTTTTTATCAAGATTCTGATAAATCCATCAATCTTATGACTGCTCATAAATCAAAAGGGCTAGAATTTAAGCATGTTTTTCTAATCAATCTTACGGCTTCTGCTTGGGATGGGTCTGGTGGTCCAAATACCTTACTACTACCGTTAAACCTTGAAGTCGTCAATGACGCAAGAAACACCTCAGACGGTAAGAAGCGTCTTCTATTTGTTGCCATTACTCGTGCTGCCAAAACATTAACCATGACCAGTCCAAAGTTTGCCGACGACTCTGAAAAGGAAAACAAACCCCTCTCTTTTCTTGACGAAAAAGTCATCCAAGAATCCGATCGTGCCTATATTCAATCACCATTCACTCCAGCCAAACGCGTTATCGAACACAATAACTATCTATCTGACGAAGACAAGGTTTCAGCAATTCGTCGCATATGGTTAAATAAATTACTCGATCCATCCGAAAAAATTGAGCCACTCTTAAAAGAACGAGTAAAAAATTTTCGACTTTCTGCCTCTCATATTTCATCTTTCATTCGTCTCAGCTATGGTGGACCCCTCAATTTTTATCTCAATAATATACTTAAGGCCCCCAGTGAACCAACCTCGCTTACTATCGCCTATGGCAATCTGGTTCATAAAGTTTTTGAGGAAATCACCAATAATCGTCTCACAAAAGAAGCCGCTCTCACTCTCTATATGAATGAAGCTGAGAAACAGGATCTCTTTGAGGAGGATATTCAAACTTTACTTGCTCGCGGTAAAGATGAGCTCCCCCTTGCGATTGACGAATACCAGCCCATATTGCAAGACGAAGGAGCTAGAGCCGAAGTCGATTTTAGTTCTGAACATTTAACCTTTGATGGTATACCTATCACCGGTAAGATAGATCATCTCAATATTGACGAAGAAAATAAATTAATCGACATTTATGACTTTAAAACTAGTACTATTTCTGATCGTGACAACTGGCAAAATAAGGAAAATCTTTATATTTATCATTTCCAGCTATTATTTTATCGTCTCTTGCTTAAGGAATCCAAATTTTATCACGATTATACTGTTCGTTCCATGAATTTACTTTTCACTAAACCCAATCGTCGCGAAACTCTGGATCATCCAGATGGCAAAATACATCAACTAACTTTAACCGAATCAGACATAAAAAAAGATGGCTTCCTTTTTGAAGATCTATTAAAAGCCGTCTATCACCAAATCACCACTCTAGACTTTCTTAAATCTGATTCGTCTCTTAATATCGTCGACCTCCACGACTGCAACCTCACTGACATCAAAAAGTTTTGCCAGAGACTCATCGAAGTATATAAAAATAGTTGACTTTTATAATATCTATGTTATTATAACTAAAGCAACGTTGAGAAACTGTCGCTACGGTATTTACTTTGACTTCGTCTCAAAGTAGATTCTATTTTAGATCTTACCCAAGGAAGGGGGTGAGTGAACTTTAATTTTTTGGAAAACACGAGAAGCTATAGCTACCTTCAAATTCTTATTAAAAAATAATTAATACAATCGTTAGTCATAAAATAGCTATACTTCTCGTTGGATTCCATGCGAAAGGGGGTGAATATGCATGGGATGGGTAATCACGGACCAGGTGACTGGTCGTTCCTATGATACAGATCGCGATGGCTATGAAGCTGTTGCCGAAGTATTGTATCTTAATCCTGAGCGTTTTACCGATGCAACAGCAGAGGAAAAACGCCAAATTAAAAAAGGGGCCGAGATCCTCGGCTGGAACCCACGTTACTAATATCCGAGTCGCAGCTCGAACATTTTTTCCAAAAAAACTTCTCACAGGGAGCGGATCAGCTCCCTCTTTTTTATTTTTAACATATCCATTATAATGAAACTATCTTGTCATACTTCGGTCACTGACAATGAGAAAATTCAAAAGCTTTAAGTATCGTCATTTATACTTTTAGCCAGGAGCCAATAAATCAGGCTCGCATAAATGACTCCAACTAAAATTTTTACAAGGAGTTACTTATGAAAAATAATATTAACAATAATCAAGAACGCGTCGAAGTAATGGCTCTTTTCGGGTACGAAATGACCCCATGTCAGCCATTAAATTTCAAAAAACGTAGTGGGGAAGAGTTTGAAGTTACTGAACTATTACAAACCCACATTCGCTTCATCGGCAATACCGCCATTCATATTTTCGACGTTATCGCAGGACGTAATAATTACCAATTATCCTTCAATGCCACTGATCTCTCATGGCATCTACGTCTTGCGTAAGTTCAGAAAGAGACTTCAGGTCTCTTTTTTGAAGCTCCACAAAAATTAGGCTCAAAACAAACTAAACTCTCTAGGCTTTTATTCCTGCATCAAAAATTCATCAGTCACCAATCTTAACTCGTCAGTATTTTTGCAATTCATTAATTTTACTCTTAAGTCCGAAGCCCCATCAAACGAATTAATATATATCTTAAACATTCGTTTCAATGGTTCAAACGGATAACGCGAACCAATCGCCTCAAGCTCACTCTTTCTTGTGTCAAAACACTTAAGATGATATTTAAATAATTCCATTAGCTCCCTTACTGAGATATCACCACCCTGTGATATTGGTGCACGTCCAGTAAAACAATAAGGATTCACAAATACGCCACGTCCAATCATAAAACCATCCACTCTCGGATAAATTTGATGTAGCTCCTGAACCTGTCGATTATTCATAATATCACCATTAATCGTCAATCTTGTCTCAGGCGCAATTTCATCGCGTAATTTTAAAATTTCCGGAATTAACTCAAAGTGTGCAGGAACCTTTGACATTTCCTTACGAGTACGTAGATGAATCGTTAAATTCGCCACTTGTTGCTTTAAGATTATCGGCAGCCAATTTTTATATTCATCTACATAGGTAAAACCTAGCCTTGTCTTAACCGAAACCGGTAAATTTGTATTTCTTTTCGCCTCATTAATGCAAGCTACTGCTAGTTCTGGCGTACGAATCATTGCTGCACCACCGCCAGCCTTATTCACGTGTCGATCCGGACATCCCATATTAATATCCAAACCTTGAAAGCCTAACCCTTCCAGTTCTCTTGCGATCAAAGCAAAATGTTCTGGTATTTTTCCCCAAATCTGCGCAATAATTGGCGTATCTTTTTTACAAACCGTCAAACGCTCTAAGGCGTCATGTCGTCCTTTATCGGAAGCATAAGAAGTTACATTAGTAAATTCCGTGTAAAACAAATCTGGCCTCCCCGCTCGACCAATCACTTGACGAAACACCACATCCGTCACCCCCTCCATCGGGGCCAAAATTGTAAATCCTTTAGGTAAATTCTGCCAAATATTCATTTTATTCTTCTATATTTTTTAATATAATTGCTTGTTGGTAAATTTCTTCAAACCGCGCAATTGTTCGTTTCAGGTCATGCCGTTTTGCAATCTCAATTGAGGCTAATTTATATTTCCTCAAGCGTTCCGGATCCTGTAAAATTCGCTTCATTGCATAGGCTATCCCTGTCACATCTCCCGGTCGACAAAGTTCACCATTCTTACGATTTTGACAAAGTTCCGACACCGCTCCGGCATCCACCGCCACTAGTGGCAATCCTACTGCTGCCGCCTCAATCAATACAATACCCTGTGTTTCAGTTTCCGATGCTGTTACAAACATTGCTCCAGCACGATAAATTTCAATTAATTCTGGCGGCATAATTTTACCCAAAAACTTTACTCTTTGATCAATCTCCAGCTCACCTGCCAAAGCTTTTAAATTCACAAGATCAATCCCATCCCCCACAATCACTAATTCAAGATTTTTTGTATCGATTTTCGGCAGTTCTAATAATTTTTTAAAAGCTTTTAATACCACACTAATACTTTTTTCCGGATCCACCCGCCCAACATATAAGATCTTCTGAGTTTTTGCCGTTAATCCATATTTTTTCAAAACACTTCGATCTGGTTTCTTTGGATAAAATTCGCTTAGATCCACCCCATTTGATAACGCCTCCACAGTCACTTTAAAATGTTTACTATTTTTCGGAATCAAATCACCAATCGCCATCTCGGTTGGCATCGTAGCATATTCTGCATGCTTCAAAAAACTTGACATATAAGCTCTGAGCATAGCATTTGAAGCTTTTTTAATTAATTTTGGTTTCAAGATTTTTAGCTGATCCGTAATATTGTCCGGATAAGCATGGCCAGTAGAGACCAGAGGTACTTTATATTTTTTTGCATACCATACCACCGCCAAGGCAATCGTTTCTGCCGTCTGTAAATGAATTACATCTGGTTGAAAATCTTTTAAGACTTTCTTAATTTCATAAACTGGATTTACGGACCACCAAATACCATGTCGATAAGCCAATCTCGGCATCGGAATTCCCAAAAAATCTCGTCTTTCTGGCACCTTATTAATTTGATCAGGATAAAAGGGGAATCGTAACGAAGTTAAAAATGCCGTCTTAACACCACTTTCGGGATCAGTTTCAAGATGAAACTTTCCGTTAAAACTAGGCGAGAGTACTAGTACCTCATGGCCAGCTTTCACTAGGCCATTCGCTAAATTATGCGCAAAAACCGCCACTCCATTTGTCATTGGATAATAAATGTCTGAGGCAATTACAATTTTCATTTCCTCCATTATATCAAATCCAATAAGATCTTTTACTTCTGTTATAATACCAATATGAAGAAAATCAAAAAACCCATAAATCAGATTTCCGTTAATCGGCGGGCTAGTTTTGATTATCATCTTGGCGATAAAATTATTTGTGGTATGGTTCTATCTGGGCCAGAAGTTCGTCTTATCCGCGATCATCATCTACAGCTTAAAGGTTCTTTCATTACTTTAAGGAATAATGAGCTTTGGCTTAATAATCTCACTCTTGGCGCCGAAACTGCCAGAAATATCAAACTCCTCGCCACCAAAAAACAGATCCTTTCACTCCAAAAGTCCAAACTCCTCGGCAATACCATTATCCCAACCAAACTTTTTGGTGGCTCCCGTCACATCAAACTTGAAATTGCCTTAGCTTCTGGTAAAAAGAAATACGATAAGCGTCTTAGTATTAAACATCGCGATCTTGATCGCGAACGCCAACGTTATTAGGAGAAAAATGCAGTACTCTCTCTATTCTTGGAATGTCAATGGCATAAGATCCGTCCTTAAAAAAGGCGTTCTTCAGAATTTATTACAAAATAGAAATCCTGATTTTCTTTGCTTGCAAGAAACCAAAGCCAAAAAAAATCAAATTGAAGTTGATTTTGCAGATTATCAAGAAATCTGGAACTCTGCCGACCGTGCTGGTTATTCCGGCACTGCCATTTTTGTTAAAAATCAACATAAGATCCTACAGACAGAATTAAACTTTACAAATTACCTATCACAACAAACCGATCCTAAAATTTTTAATATTCTAGATAAGCTCCACCAAGATCAATATGGCGCACCACTTACCGAGGGAAGAGTAACTACCGTTGAGACAGAATATTTTTATCTCGTCACTGTTTATACCCCCAACTCTAAAAATGATTTATCAAGACTAGGTCTCAGACACGATCTTTGGGATCCTCTCTTTCTTCACTATCTTCAATTTCTCGAACAAACCAAACCAGTAGTTTTTTGTGGTGACCTCAATGTCTCTCATCAAGAAATCGATCTAGCCAGACCAAAACAAAATACCAAAAATGCCGGTTTTACCAAAGATGAACGCGCTGGTATTGAGAATTATATCCAGAATCACTTTCTTGACACCTTTCGCATTCTTCATCCTAACGATATCAAATATTCCTGGTGGTCGCATTGGGGGCATGCTCGAGAAAATAACGTCGGATGGAGAATTGACTATTTCTTTATTTCTGAACAACTTAAAAATAATTTAACTAGTGCTAAAATTCATGATCAAATTTCCGGATCTGATCATTGTCCAATCTCTATTACTTTAGATTTTTAAAGAAAGGAATTTATGCAAAACTCAGACTATTGGCAAAAACTTGAGTCGGTCAGCAACAGCTCAATCTTGTGGAATATTCCAGAACAAAAAACTGGACGCATCGCCATCCTTGGAGGTAATCTTCAAAACTGCATGGTCGCTATTAAAAACACCGAATTTCTTAACTCTCTTCCCATTAAATCTGCTAACCTTCTTTTACCCGATGCTTTACAAGGTAAACTTCCCACTTTTTCTTCTCTTTATTTTGCTGAGTCGACCGAATCTGGCTCATTTGCTCGCTCTGTTGCTTTGGAAAATTTTGCACTTGATTCCGATCTTGTGCTTTTCTCCGGAGATTTTTCCAAAAATTCCATTACTGAAATTGCAATCACTGATACCATCAAAAAACTCCATGCAAAACAAATTGCCGTCCTTTCCCGTGACACTATCGACCTAATCACTGCTGACATTCAAGGTATCCTTGAACGTCAAAATCTTATCCTTATTGCTAGCCTCGCCCAACTCCAAAAAGTCTTTCGTGCCGCTCTCTATCCCAAGATGATCCTCCTCTCCATGCCAATCTTTCCAGTCATTGAAATTCTTCATAAATTTACCCTTAGTTATCCCTGCACTATTTTCACCTTTCATCAAGGCCAAATTATCATTGCTCGCTCTGGTACCGTTCATAGCATTCCCATCGACAAAACTTCCTATACCCCCTTATCACTCTGGTCTGGTGTTCTCGCCTGTAAAATCTCTGCTCTCACACTATGGAATCCACAAAATCTATTTGAAGCCACCGAAACTGCTCTTTTCTGGGATCATCGTCAAAAATAACAGCTATAACTAATCGTCAAACTCAGAAAAATATGTTAAACTAATCATAAGTATTAAGAGGGGTTTAAATTTATGTCAAACAAAGTAATGGTCATTGGAACCGGCAATGTGGGTGCAAGTATTGGCTTTTCGCTCGTCTCTCAACGTACTGCCGTCAATGAACTAGTACTTGTTGATCTCAATCAAGCTGATGCCGAAGGTGAAGCGATGGATCTACGTGACACTCTTGCTGTCAGTCCAACTTATCTTAAAATCTCTGCCGGTAGTTACGAAAAAGATGCCAAAGATACCGATATCGCAATTTTTACCGCTGGTGCAGCCCAAAAGAAAGGTGGGGAAACACGCATGGAATTACTCGCTCGTAACGCAAAAATTCTTCACAGTGTAATCGACCAACTTCTTACTGCCAATTTTCATGGTATCTTTCTCATCGTCACTAATCCAGTCGATGTTATGAGTTACCTCGCCATGCAGTATTCTGGTTTTCCAAGTCACAAAATTATCGGCTCTGGGACTGTTCTCGACTCTGCCCGTCTCCGCTATTATTTAGCCGAAAAACTTAAAGTCTCCCCAAAATCCGTTCACGCTTATCAAATAGGTGAACATGGTGACTCCGAATTCACTATCTGGTCTTCTGCAAATGTAGGCGGACAACCAATTCACAAATTACTCAAAAAGGCCGATCTCTCCACTATCGAAGAAGAGACCAAACTTACAGCCTATAAGATCATTGAAAGAAAAGGCGCAACCTATTATGGTATTGGGGCTTGTGTTACTAGTATCGTTAACTGCATTTTTAATGACGAATGTAGAGTGTTACCAGTTTCCACCTATGATGCTTTCTCTGATACTTTTTTTGGTTTCCCAACTGTGGTAGGAAGAAAGGGTATAATTCATCGCCTTGATACCGAACTCACCGAAGTGGAATCACTTAAGCTCCAATCCTCTATTAATGTCATCAAAAAAGCCATTAATAGCATACCGACAAATCTCTCATAGTTTGTTATACTTAAACTATGATTCGGCAAATTAAAAATATTCTCAAATTTACTCTTATCATTAGCCTAGTTTCCCTTATTATCCTAACACCACCAGTTGGTGCTAAACGTCATCGTAATGATTATAATATTGCCGATAATTTTATCTTCAAGAGCTTCACTGGTGATTACTACATTACTCGTGACGAGAATAAGCTTGCTAAGATGCATGTTATCGAAACTCTTATTGCAGAATTTCCAGATCATAATCAAAACCATGGGATTAAACGTGTTATTCCAGCCACTAGCAATGGTGGTAAAAACATCGTCATTTCAAACCCTTCCAAATTTCAAGCCAAAGTTAAACGTAATGGCAGCGATGAACCCTATACTACCTCTTTTACTGATGGCAATATTATTCTCAAGATTGGCAATGAAAAAACTTACGTCACAGGAGAACAAACTTATACAATTGAATACAACTTTGAAAATGTCGCAAACAATGTCGAACTAAAGAAATCCGATCATGATAAAAAAGATACAGTACATAAATTCCAAGAAATCTATTGGAATACCAATGGTAATGCCTGGAAACAACCTTTTGGAATTGCAATCGCCAATGTACACGTCGATAAAAATTTATTACCAGAGCTTTATAACGATTACATCTGTTTAAGTGGTAGTTATGGTTCTCGTGATAAATGCACTAACGTAAAAGAAACTACTGATGGCTATACTTTTGCTACAAAAAATCTCTCTCGGGGAGAGGGAATGACCTTTGCTATTGCCTTTTCAGAAAATACTTTCACGCCAACCCCCACTCGCATCAGCTACATAGCCTACTTTGCCTTTGGTGGTATGACACTAGCAATAATTATTGCAATCTTCCTGATTATCCGTCGATATCTTAAAAAAATCGCCCCTAAACGACGTTTCTACAAGCACCTCCTTACTGCCCCACAATTTACGCCGCTCAAAGATTACACTATTGCCGAAGTTGCCAGTTTATATCTAAAGCCAGCACAAAATCCTAAAGTTGCTTCCGTAATTGAGCTTGCCATACAAAAGAAGATTGAGATCATCAAGATCGAAAACAACAAGAAGAAACTCTTTAATAAAGAATCTTGGGCTATTCGCATTAAGGATCTAAAGGGTTTGTCAAAAGAACAACTTACTTTGCTTAATATTATGAATGGTGGCATTAAACAACTTTCTCAAGATCAAGTAATTAAACTTAAAACCCATAGTTATAGTAGTACTCTTAGCACCCTCTATAACCAATTTAATACCGATATTGAAACTTCTCTTCAAAATAAAAAAGATTTCGAGCCAGAAACTAAATTCTGGGACAAAATAAATTGGCGACTCATATTACAATTATTCACCGTCAGTATTGTTGTCTTTATAATTACTTTAGCTACCGTCATTAACCAAGAATGGTTTATCAATACTTTTGGTGAATATAGCTCAGTTGCCGTTAAAGAAAATAAAGTTCTTCTCGATATCACTTTTTATATGATACCAGCTTTTTTCCTCATCGTTTCATGCGGTGCAGCCATTGGTTGTCAGTATATTAAATATACCAACCAAGGACTCGAAAAAGCCAATTATCTTGCTGGTCTTGAACTTTACATTAAAATGGCCGAAACTGATCGTCTAAGATTCTTACAAAGCGTTGAAGGTGCTGATATCACAAACGAGGGAATCGTCAAACTTTACGAAAAGCTCTTACCTTATGCTATTATTTTTGGACAAGAAAAGTCTTGGCGCAAATCCCTTGAACGATATTATCAATTAGTCGACGAGAGAGATATTACTCTTCCACTCTACTTTAATCTCTCAGATTCAAGCTTCCGCAGTCTAAATAGTAGCCTTTCCAGTTCCGTCAATTTTCCTGGCAGTTCTGGCGGCTCCGGTTTCTCAGGTGGTTTCTCCGGTGGCGGCGGCGGAGGAGGCGGAGGCGGCGGCTGGTAATGCGCATCGCCCTCTTTACAGACGTCTTTTTAGAAATTCCAGGTGGCATTCCATCTTCAATTAAAGCGCAAAAAGTTGCCTTAGAACAACTTGGACACCAAGTAACCATCTTTTGTCCAGGGAATCAAACAAAGAATACTGACAAAACTCTATGTATCGTTCCCACACATCGATTCTTGCGTCCCAATCAAGCCCCACTCGCTAAAAGACCCCAGACGATCTTACGTTTTTTGAATAAACTTTATCCAATTTTTTCCAACCACTTCGATCTTATTCATGTACATTATGAAGCTAGTTGCAGTATTGCCGGAGTTAAACTTGCCAAAAAATATCATATCAAACTGATCCAAACCATGCACGGTCGCGAAGATATTGCTATTAATACCAACTTGTCATCTCCAACCAAATTCATCATTGCAAATCTTTTAAATACCCTGCACCGAATCAGTCTTGTTAGACTTTCTAATCAAAATCCAGATCTACCAAACAAAGATACCTACTTAATTCAAAATTCTGCTTGTAAGAATATGTGGCAACTTATGATTAGGCAGGCCAACTTAGCCGATGCCGTTATCTCTCCAACTGCCCATTTCGCCAAAAATCTCAAACATTATGGCATCAAAAAACCAATTCATGTTATCTCTAATGGCGTTGATGACCAACAACTACAAAATATCGACTATTCAATTCGGATTTTTCAGCAAAATGAAAATCTTCGCATTATCTGGAGTTCTCGCGTCTCTAAAGAAAAACGTATCCTTCCTTTTCTCGAGTCCGTAAAAAATTCCAAGTATATTAATAGGATCGAACTAACCATCATAGGTGATGGCAACCAAATGCAAGAAGCTAAAGAATATGTTACAAAATATCTAAAGGAATCTAAGATAATTTTTCTTGGCCTAATTCCACATGAACAAATTTTCACCTATATGCAAAATCAACATCTCTCCGTTATCAATTCTTATGGTTTTGATACTCAGGGTATGACCATTCTTGAAGCCGTAGCTTGCGGACTCCCAATTCTCTATGCTGATCCCGCTATGCAAGAAGTAGTCCCAAAACACGGTGGAATTAGAGCAGTCGACGAGTCGGTCCTAGCTATGAGCCATTGTCTAGACCAGATCTTTGAACAACCCAAACTAATTCAATTAATGAGTCGAGCAACTTTAAAATCAAGATCAGCCGTCCTAGAATCAACGCAAATTAAAAAACTTTTAGAGCTCTATAGTAAATAAAGTTTTTCCTTATATCTAAAATTTTCTAAAAATCTTTTTCTCAATTATCTTATCTTGGACAAACCCAATAAAGAATTTATAATAAATTACTGCAAGTAACCGTTCAAAGAAAATCATCGCTGGAAGCACTAGACATGCTGTTACAGCAAAGATAATCCATCCAAGATAAGAAATTTCAAAAGTTACTCCAAATAAATCTTGTAAGAAAATCATACAGAAAATCATACCAAATCCACACCCCCCCACGATTAATTTCTTCCAAATACTATCGAATGGTCGACAAACTCGATAAAGATAAACTAATCCTACAACTTCCCAAGCCAAAACACATAACATCCCTAATTCAGTACGATTTATATTTAATGCGCGCGTCACAAAGACTAGAGCCCAGATTACCACCACATTAGTAATGGCTGCCGGCGTCGCCTTTGAAAGAACATTAAGGATGAAGTTACCCTTGATTAAGTTCTGATTTGGAATCTGCGCCAAAAAGAAGCTCGGTACACCAATCGTAAACATTGTCACGAGAGAAACTTGCGTTGGCAACAATGGATAAATCATTCCAAAACTAATTGATAAAACTGCTCCAATAAACGAAAAGATATTTTTGACTAAGAATAGGGAACCAGACCTTTCCAGATTATTTACTACCTGACGCCCCTCTTTTACAATTGCCGGCATTTTCGCAAAATCAGACTCTAATAACACTAGCTGTGAAGCTTGCACGGCAGCCTGAGAACCAGACGCCATCGCCACTGAACAATCGGCTTCTTTCAATGCCAAAACATCATTTACACCATCTCCCGTCATTGCCACCGTACGCCCAGCAGCCTTCAAAATCTTCACCATTTTTAATTTTTCTTCTGGCTTCACTCGTCCGAATACAGTATAATCTAAGACTGCCGCCTTGAATTCCTTAGTATCCTTCACGGTTGAAATATCAATATATTCTTCCGCCCCTTCCACTCCGGCCATTTTTGCGACTTCAGACACTGTTCTTGCATTATCACCAGAAATCACCTTTATTTTTACGCCTTGCTCCTTAAAATACTGAAAAGTTGCCGGTGCTGTTGCGCGAATCTCATTAGAAAGCGCTATAACAAGTAACGGTACTACTTTTTCGGTTAGCTTCATTTCGCCATCATCTTTTTTCGTCTCTAAACATCCCTGATATTCACCAAATACTAAAGTTCGGTATCCTTTCTCCGTAAATTGGTTAAACGTTTTTGCATATTTTTTAAAATCATCTCTCAGGACAAACTCAGGTGCACCTATTACTAAAGTCTTTTTCTTAAAACAAACGCCACTATATTTATATTTGGATGAAAAACCCAGTATTTTCACTATCGATCCAGTTGCATTAGCAAGCTTTTTTCGCACTTCATTTGTTATCTTTTTATTATTAAAATATCGTTTTATCGCCTGCATGGTTTCGTTATCGTCAGCCTGTGCCTCGACTAATGTTGCAAGCAAAGGCTCAAAGTATTCACGAGAAACATCAATTACCCGATTTTCTTTCCCCATACTTTCGATTTCTTCAATTCGCTCAACGTTCATCCTGTCACTCGTAATCGTACCGGTTTTGTCCACACATAATACATCGACCCGTGCTAAAGTCTCGATACATTTCATGTCGTGCACCAAAACTTTCTTCTGCGCCAAACGTACTGCTGAAAGTACCAGTGTTACTGATGCTAATAAAAATAGCCCTTCTGGGATCATCCCCATAATTGCCGCCACCATCGCTTGGATACTTACCTTTGCTGTAGCACTTTGCAGGAAATATTGTTGTCCAAACATAATAATACCAATAGGAATGATGGCAATCCCTGCCAGTTTAACGAAGCTATTTAACGAACGCAAAATCTCTGATTGCTCCCCAACTCTAATCGCCTTAGCCTTCATTGTTAATTTTGCAGCATACGATTCGCTCCCCACCTTTATTACTTTTGCATAGCATTTCCCATATACCACAAAGCTACCTGAAAACAGCTCATCCCCCTGTTTTTTTACAATATCATCAGACTCGCCAGTCAATAATGACTCGTTAACCGCAACCTCACCGTCAATCACGATCGCATCCGCCGGAATCTGAAAACCCGAAGTTAAAACCATCACGTCATCCATTACAAGACTATGTGTCTTTATGATCTTTTCCTCACCATTTCGCATTACACTAATTTCTGGCGCACTTAGAACTGTTAATTTGTCCAAAATCTGCTTTGCCCGCAACTCCTGCAAAATGCCAATCAGGGAATTAATAAAAATTAATGGTAAAAAACTCAGATCTCGAAACGAACGCACTGATATTAATAATGCTGCAAGTACCAAAAAAACAAAGTTAAAATAGGTAAATACATTGGAAGCGATAATTTCACCAATCGTTTTCGATGGTGCCTCCACTGCTTTATTGATTAGCCCAGCTGCTTTCCTTTCTTGCACTTCCGCTTCATTTAAGCCTAGTTCTCTCTGTTCAATTTTCGTTTTTTCCATACTTATTTTTTCTTCTGTTTCTGTTCAATCGAGAATAATACTCCCGATACTACTAATGACATTACAATGATTAATATTCCTCCAATAAATAATGGCATTGATTTTCCCATTGCTTCATTTTTAATATTGTCATATTCACGTTTATTAATTTTCAATAACCTTTCTTCCAAGTTCGCACGATTTGCCTCTTTCTCTTGAATTTGTCTAGATTTAGCGCGATATTCTGCCGTTTCACCATTTTTTTCATACTCATCTAGCATCTCTTTTCTTAAATTGTCGATTTCTTGATAGCTATTCTTAATTTTTTCTTGGAGCTTTTCGGCAGTAGGAATATTTAATTTCGTGTATTCTGAATTCATGTTTTGATAAACTCCAAACGCAATCAATAAAATCCCCAGTAGCACACCACAAACAACAATTACGGTTCGATTTATCTGTTTCTTATTTCCCATTTTCTACCACCTCCAAAAACTGTTTTCATTATAACAAATAACAAGATCTAGGTCACTGTAATTAAAATGTCTAATTTTGTCAAAACCATTATTTTTTATCAAAAATACAAAAAATCGACCATTCAGGCCGTATTTGGTGGGCGAAGTGGGAATCGAACCCACACTCCATTGCTGGAACTAGATTTTGAGTCTGGCGCGTCTACCAATTCCGCCATTCGCCCTCTGTACTATTCTACCATAAAACCCATTTTCTTAATAATAGTTTTGTTAGACGCGATCTTCAATGTTATAATTAAAACATGAATCCAAAAGATGGTGGGTTATCTTCCAGCGATCGACAAAGGCAAACTGTCACTGAGCTCGCTCGCAAAAAAGTCCTGGCTGCTTATTCTAATAACAGTCCTGTTTCTGCTGTCCAAAATTCTACAGCTCACAACTCGCCATTAAATAAACTTCAACAAACTAGCCGATCCTTTGCTGCTCTCTCTTTTCTACATAATAATCAGCACAAAGTCGAACATCGCATTTTAGGCGAACAAACTCTTCGCAGTAGTCTAATCCAGAAATACAATACCGAAAATCGCAGTTCACTTAAACAAACTCCTATTAACCTCAATAATCAAACTAATAATTGGCAAAAATATCACTCTGATTGGCAAAATTATTATCAAAAATATTACAGTGAATACTATGCTAAAGCTGCCCAGAAATATATTGAAAATGAAAAAACAAAGATTTCGAACCACACCGCAACTCCTCAAGAAGTCCTCTCTCAAGATACTATTTCTGGAAATGCTACCGAATCCAAGCAAGTAGAAACCACTTTACGCGAGAAGATCCGTCAAAAGGCCAACTCTAGTTTTAAGCTCACCAAACGACATAAGCAGCTCGTTCCACTCTTTGCTGGCGTTTTTTCTGTACTTTTTATTCTATTTCTACAATACAATCGTCTCATTTTTGCTCCAATCATGGCTTACATTGCACCAGGGAACACTAAAGATACTGGCATCACCGCTATTGATCCCACCGTCTCCGAGGCTCCTAGTGCCGATCCAAGACTCCTCATCCCTAAGCTCAATGTTGACGTTCCAGTTCTTTATAATCTTGCCACCGACACCGCCACTATTAACGATGCAATGAATCGTGGGGTTGCTCAATTCAAAATCCCTGGGGCCGATGCTATGCCTGGACAAATCGGTAATCTCGTTATCTCTGGGCACTCAGCCGGAGACATTTATAGTAATAATCAGTATAAATTTATTTTCTCTGGACTTGAACGTCTTGTTGATGGAGACTTAATTTATATTAATTACAATTCGGTTCGTTATACTTATAAAGTCTTTAAACGTGAAACAGTTGAACCAACCAATGTTGCCGCCCTCACTCGTCCTACCGACAAACCATTACTTACCCTCATTACCTGCACTCCGCTTGGTACCGACCGTTATCGTCTCCTAGTCACTGCCGAACAAATCAACCCTTCATACAATAAAGCTGAAACCCCGAATATTGCCGAAAATACTCAAACCGAGACAAATACTAACAATAATACCAAGACCGCTAATCAGGTTATGCCAGCTAACGACTATTCCTTCTTTGAACGCATTTGGCGCTGGTTAACCGGCCAATCAAATTAAGATATCCTCAATTAGGCAAAATTAGATGCTAAAATTTGAATAACTAAACTTAAAATATTTTCTTCAGCTTAGAAGTTGTTAGATCAACTTATCTCGCTGCAAGTTGTATCCATTATCAGTTTTCACTACATAGTACAAATAACGATTATTTGAGTTGATCACTGCATCAAATCCAGCAGCTACATTCTTACTCAAGATCGTACGACGATTAGCACCATCAAAATCAAACACCTCCATTTTGCCATCAACCACATCAAATATCAAGTAATTATCTAGCCACGAAATATTACTATTCTGGTGATCTACATAGCTCAGTTCCTCAAGATCAAGATTATAAATCATAAATTTTTTATCACTCTTCGCGATAAAAAACTCACCATTATCCGATCGCACAAGATCATTTGGTGTAAAAGCCAATTTTTCTTCACTAATCTTCTCAAAGTTATTATCATTATTACCATAAGTCGGGTATTCATTAGCACGATAGATCGTCAACTGTTCATCTATCGTAACACATAAATATTTTTTACTATCAAACTCAGAAAGAGCCAGCCCTACCACCGCATCTTTTTTTGAACGGACAATAACCTCAATATCAATTCCACCCTTATCTCCCAAACGATAAATTCCTACTTGACGTTTATCTTTCTCATGTTTTGTTAGATAAATTATTTGCGAACCAGACATCTTAAACTTAGCAATATTTTTCAAATATGCTTCCGAAAACGTTTTCATCGAAGTATCAATTTCTCTCAAAGCCCCATCAATCAATGCAACAAATCTACTTGCCGTCGCATCACTAATCACAACTTGTGTTAGGTTTCTTTTTACTTCAGTAATTTGTTTTCCGGAAACTCCATCAGTTTTTTTCTCTGCATTTTTTTCCGTATATTTTAAGATCGCCTGCGTTAAATTTATACTTTCGCTTACTTTTTTCAAATTAATCACTCCCCACTCAGAATTTTCGCCTCTCTTCACCTGCATAAGTATTTTTTCGCTTGTCTCGTTCCAAGTAATTTGCGAAATTTCGCCAGGGAATTTACCATCACCTGTGCCAGAGAAAATATTCTTTACATCCACTTCTTCTATAGTAACCTTATCTGCACCAAGGGCTGTCATGTAATACCATTTCGTCGTGTCATCAATTGCAGCCAATAAACTTCGGTGATCTGGAGAAGCGTATAGAAAACGTAAACTTGAATATTTTGCCACTTCTTCCGTTATTCTATTCTGTTTAAAAAGACGTGGATGCTTCAATCTTGTCAATAATCCTGGGGCAATATTAATTTTCTTTGTCCAAGAATCAAAACCCTCTTTCCACAAAGTAATTTCATGTTCGCCAGCTGATAGTAATTTAGAAATATTAGTTTCATTAAAATCTTGTTTACCATCAATTACAACCTTTGCCCCAGTTGGTAAAGATTCAATCTGTGCCATACCGTTTTGTTCTAACTTCAAGTTGGACCCCAGTCGCCACCCCTCCACTATTGCTACAAGTACAAAAACTAGCCCCACCACAGCAAGCGACATGATAATATCTACAAAAATAATCTTAATCAGTTTATTACGCTTACGTTTTTCAATGTCCATATTAATCTCATTATAGCATGACAACTTTTCTAAATTTAATTAGTATTGATTTTCCAAACCGATATAGTTTATAATAACTACAAGCGTAATAAAAGAGTGAGGAAGACAAGATAAACATGCAAAGACAGTTACATACCCAAGAAATTTCAAGTAGACGCACTCATCATAACATTCAAGCATCCGCTACCTTGAACCGTCGCTACGTACGTCGTCCAGTTTCTAACCTCACAAAATCAACATCCTCGCAGTCCACTGTCTCGTATGCCAATACACAATCGTATACTCCCATTCAAAAGCAATCCTCCATCCAAACCTCCCCTAATGATAATTCCATTAATATTACTTTTAAACATAAAACCCCTGCAAAACCTTTAGCCAAAAAGACTATCTCTATTTCTGTTTCTAAGGCTCCTGTTACTACTACCCCTGAACCAAAGAAAATTACAGTTCTTGACGACACTTCCGTTGCTACAAACACTCGTCAAGCTACTCCTACCGCTCGCATCGCTTCTTCAACTGCTCCTATCTTCAATCAACAAGCTAAAATAGATCACGCATTTGCTCTAGTCTCCAGACAAGAGCAAGAAACACTCAATCAAGCCATTAGACCAGCGGCAATTTTTACAAACTCATATAAAAAACGTCAAACATTTAAAGCTCCTGCCAAAACTCTTGCAGAAATTGAACAATCCATTGCTAAACCCCTCAAAAAACCCAAACCGCTCGACAAAAAAACACAAGCCCCATCTAAAATTCCTGCTTCCAATATGACAGTCTCCTCAGTCGAATCTGCGTTTAAACATATCAAGAAACCAGATCAGAAAAACACTATAACAACTAAAGCATCCGTACAAACCCCTCCTAAAACCACGAGTTCACTGGCTAAACATCATAAAAAAGGTGCTCGTATTTTCTTTGCTTTTCTTTGTTCCTCCGCTGTAGTCGCCGCCCTCTTCTTTGTCGTTCAATCTAATATGCCAGATATCTCCGTTAAAGTTGCCGCCATGCAAACCGGAATTCAGGCTACCTATCCAAACTATATTCCACGCGACTATCGTCTTTCTGGCGTTTATACTGCACAAGATAACAGCGTCGCTATGGATTTTGTTGGCCCAAATCAAGCCAAATTCACTCTCACCGAAGAAAAACTCCCCTGGGATAGCACTGCTCTCCTAAACCGCTTTGTCAAACAAAAGTGGGGTGAAAATTATGATTCAATCAGGGAACAGGGAATTACTATCTACATCAACGGATCCAATGCTACCTGGGTTAATGCTGGTATCGTCTATAAAATCATCAATCACCAAGGTGAACTCTCTAAAAAACAGATCAAAAATATCGTAACTTCTCTCTAGTAATCAAAAGTGATATACTAGATCTATCATGAAGAAAACTCGTACCCGTTTTGCTCCTAGTCCAACTGGCTATATCCATATTGGCAATATTAGAAGTGCTATCTATCCTTTTTTGATCGCTAGGCAAGCTGGTGGTCAATTCATTCTTCGCATTGAAGATACCGATCAGGCTCGCTTTGTAGAAGGTGCAACCGAACTAATTCTTGACACCATGCGTTGGCTTCATCTTGACTGGGACGAAGGTCCTATCAAAGGTGGCCCTTTCGCTCCGTATGTCCAGTCCAAAAGAAAAGATATTTACATAAAATGGGCTAAAAAATTAATTGCCGACGGTCGCGCTTATGCCGATGATACTACTAGTGAACAAATTGAAGCATATCGCCAAGAAGATGAGGCCAAAAAGATACCTTATCTTTATCGTAATCATCGCCCCAAAAATTCTCCTGAATGGAAAGAAGGCTTACCTATTCGTTTCAAAACTATCCCTAAAGAATACAGCTGGCATGATGAAGTAATGGGAGATATTCATACTGGACCCGAAGTTTGCGATGATATTATTCTAATCAAAAAAGATGGTATGCCAACCTATAACTTTGCCCACATCATCGACGATACTTTAATGGAATGTAGCCACATTACTCGTGGTGTAGAATATCTCTCCAGCACTCCAAATTATCTAGCACTTTACGATGCTCTTAATTTCCCAAGACATCTCTTTGTTTCTCTACCTCACATTTTAGCTCCGACTGGAAACAAAAAACTTGGCAAACGTGATGGAGCAAAATCAGTGACCGAATATCGTGATGACGGCATTCTTCCTGAAGCTATACTTAATTACCTCGCTTGTCTTGGTTGGAATGATGGCACCGAGCAAGAAATTTACTCATTACCCGAATTAATTGAAAAGTTTTCAGTTGACCGCATTCAAAATTCTGGGGCTCGTTTTGATGAGATAAAGATTCTTTGGATGAACGGACAATGGATTCGCAAAATTGCCACCGAGCAGGGAATTAATGAGCTCTTTGCTAGAACCTGTGAAACCGAAGATTCAGAAGATTTTTCTCGTTATGATCTTTTTAAACCTATCGATTTCTGGCCAGTTTCTGCTCAACAAGAAACCCTTGAATATAAAAAATCCGTCCTATCCATCATCTATGATCGATTAAAAACTCTCTCCGATCTTCGCACAATGACCACTTACTTTTTTGAAGACCCTGTCATCGATCTTTCATTGATCACTGGTAGTAAATTCTTAAAAAAATACTCCGAAACTGAATTAATTAACTTATTGACTGAAGCTATCGAAGTTCTTAATGATATTGAAGATACCGACTGGACCGATAACAATCTTCAAAATGTTCTTAACAACTTACTTACTAAAACCGAAAAGAAACCCGCAGAATTTTTTAGTCTTATTCGCATTGCTGTTAGTTTTGCTGCTTTCAGTCCAGCACTTCATCTTACTCTTCGTGTTCTTGGCAAAAATCGCACACTTGCTAGATTAAACAGGGTTCGTACTGCCCTTTCTAATAATTAAGGAGTCAACAGGTGGGAAAACAACAAAAATCTTCAAACAAAAATCTACAACCAACCAAAGTAGAAAAAGCTCAAACCGTAGAAGATCTTATTATAAATGAAAAGGACCTAAAAAAATCATCTAATAAAAAGTCTTTTCCCAAAAAATTAATTTTCAGCATTACTACTGTTATCCTTTTACTTATAATTATTACCAGTGTGATTTTTCTACTATTATCAAATACAACTAATACTCCGGGGTCTGACCCTAAACAGCTCACCGAAGTCGAAGGTACTCCAACTTGGTTTTATGACAACCTAACTGGTGAAGCAATTTCTCATTCTGGTACTCAATACGATCAATCTGGTACTGCAATTTTAGATGAAACCGGAAAACCCAAAAAATTGACAATAAAACAAGCAGAGCAGATTGCAAATGACATTAATTCTGAGCCTATTTTCTGTATCCAAATCCCCAACGGTGCAGATGGTGCTCGACCTCAAGTTGGACTTAATTCGGCCAGTATTGTTTTTGAAGCTATTGCCGAAGCTGGCATCACTCGTTTTGCAGCTATCTTTAAAAATCCGATCAATCAAAGTGCCATTGGCCCCATTCGTTCACTCCGAGTCTATCATCTCGATTGGGATTCTCCTTTTGATTGCACCATTGTTCATGCCGGTGGCGCCGATGACGCCCTTTCTGCCGTTAGTACCGGCTATAAACATCTCTCAGAATCTTATACCTATATGTGGCGAAGTAGCGGCCGTTGGACACATTCCGGTTTCCTAGGCTATTATGCCCCCAATAATCTTTTAACTTCTGGATCGCTCCTCGCCAGGTTTCACCGCGAAAAAGAAAACGATTTAAGATCACACCCTCAGTCTTTTCCTAGGCTTACTCCTGAAGAATCCACCAATCAACAACAACTCGTTCAAAAATCAACTGAACAAACCGAACAAACTACTCCCACCCATAAACAGATTTCCAACATTCACATTAACTTCAATTGGCAAGCGAATTTCAATGTGAGTTATCTCTATAATCAAAATACTGATACTTACTTTCGTAGTTTCCAAAACGGCGAAAAACATCTTTCCTACACTTGCGAACACACAAAAGAGCAACCCTCTCCACATTTTGATTGTCCAGCCCCCACTCAGATTAATCCCGACGTTGTTATCGTCATGCGTGTCAAACAGCGCACCAGTCCATTAGATCATTATCATGAAGATATTACCACTATTGGTTCTGGTTCTGCTTATATTTTCCAAAACGGCACTGTTTTTGAAGGTAGCTGGCATAAATCAGATCGAAGCTCACAAATTATTTTTAAAGATTCTAATGGCAAAATTATCAAACTCAAACCTGGTCGCACCTGGATTTCCGCCATCCCCGAAAGCTACGGTAAAATCTCTTACGATTAAACTCAGAATTTGTTATAATCAATTCAAAATAATCAGGAGTTTTGCATGAGTGGTCAATATCGCACCAATATTGGTGAACCAAATAGTAAAATGTCTGAAGTCTTTGAAGAGACCGTTGACACAAATGCAGATTCTTGGGATTCTGGCGCCAATCAGCCAGATTACTTTGATCATACTACTTACGATAAAAATGATCCTAGCGACGATGATCATCTTGAGGATGAAGGGGATGAAGATAATTTAGGTAATATGTCTGATGAAGATTTTCGTCGTCAAAACAACGGTATTGATCTTGGCATGAGCGGTAAGCCTCGCACCTTTGCTGAACTTGATGATCTCGACTATAAAGATCGTACTTTTGATTGTGACTAATATTTAAAGGGCTTAAAAAATATATTTTCCATTTTCATACCCTCCCATTTTTCTCTTGCCTTTTCACCCATAAAATGTTAATTTTAATATACTGGTTCCGTCGTCTAGTGGTCTAGGACGTCTGGTTCTCATCCAGAAAATCGCGGGTTCGACTCCCGCCGGAATCACCACAGCAAGATATTTATATCAGAAACGCTCGCAAGAGCGGTTCTTTTTATTTATATTTTTTAAAAAATAAAGTACATATCCCAAAAAATCCAAAATAACACACTGCAGTTCGACATCATGAATAATAAATATCGTATTAGAGTTACACCATATTTTTCACATTTTACAAGTTAATAGTCCTATGCTAAAATATTCTCATGAAAAAGCTTCCAATTGTGGCATTAATCGGTCAAACCAATGCTGGCAAATCCAGCCTTCTCAATCGTTTGGCCCGTAAAAATATTGCTATTGTCGCTCGTGAGGCCGGCACTACTCGCGACAATGTAATTGCAACCATCGATAATGCTTTCACCCTTATTGATACCGCTGGTCTCAAGAATCCTGAAGATGATTTTGAAGCATCCATCCAGGATCAAATTGAAGACGCGATTGAAGTTGCCGACCTCATTTTGGTCACTATCGATTCTACCAAATATCCCGATTTTCGCGATCTCGAGATTTCTCGTTCCGCACTAAAATCCAAAAAGCCAGTCTTTCTCGTGCTTAATAAATCCGACCTCAAAGAGTCTCTCGATTCTTTTGAGTATCTCAAATTCGGCATCAAAGAAACCGAAATCTTTAAAACCTCTGCCACTACCGGTTTTGGTATCGCCAATCTTAAACAGCATATCTTCCAAAAACTTCAGATTACCCCTAAAACTGAAACCGCCGACGATTCCAAAATCAATCTTGATGAAAATGGCAACCCTCTAATTAAACTTGCCCTCATCGGCCGTCCAAACGTTGGTAAATCCAGCCTTTTTAATCGCCTTGGCCAAAAACAACAAGCCATTGTTAGCTCAAAACAGGGAACAACTCGTGATATTAATCGTATTCGCATTAAATTCAAGGGGCAAACTATTGAGATTCTTGATACCGCCGGACTTAGAAAACCTGGCAAACGCGAAGTTGGCATTGAAAAGTTTTCAGCTATCCGCACCTTGGCTGCCATTGAAGAGGCCGACATCTGCGCACTTCTCATTGATTCTAAGGAGCCTCATTCTAAACTTGATCAATCCCTCGCTGGGCAGATTATTGAAGCCGGCAAAGGAATCATTATGGTTTTAACTAAGTCCGATCTCCTTGATAATTCCACGCCAGTCACCTCAAACTTTGAAGATAAAACTAGAACTGTCGAATATACCGAAATTGATCATATTCTTAATCAACTCGAACGTGATTACAATTTCTTGTCATTTGCTCCAGTTCTCATTACTAGTTCAGAAACTGGCAAAAATATCACCAAGCTATTTGAATTAGTTACTGAAATTGACCTTGCAAGACATACTGAGATAAAGACTTCTGATCTTAATAAAATTCTTCATGAAGCTACCGCTTCTCATCCCCCAGCCGGACTCAAAAACACACACCCAAAACTTAAATACATCACCCAGACCGACACTTGTCCACCATGGTTTGTTATTCATGGACGCGAAATGGAATTACTTCATTGGTCTTACAAGCGTTATTTAGAGCGCAAAATCCGTGAAGTTTATCCTTTTATCGGAACTCCAATTATTTTCTCCTTCCATAATGACCGCGCCAGCGGCCCCCGCAAATCTTATCGCGAACAAAAAGACTAACCACTTCCAGTTCATTTCCCTAACGCTTGTGTATATTAATCGTTATGCAATAATATCACCAAGTGGGTATATTACCTGCTTTTTCAGTAATTGGTGCTTTTTACTGTTTTTCTTACAAAAACATGAGAAGCACCCAGTTAAGTTCTTTTACAAAAAGGAGGAGTCTCATGAAAAAGATAGAGACCACGCTACCAACCCGCACCAGTTTTATTCGTAATCTTTACGAATGTGATTTTATCGATTATCAGACCGAACGATATCCTGTCTATATTATCGATAAAAGTATTCTATTGACTTGTCCGGAAATCATCCCAACAAGTCAGGGTTGGCATGTCGCAGATGATAACCTGCAAGTTAGCTGTAAACATTTTGTAATCCCCACTTCCGTAATCTTAGAATTGGAAGAGCAAAAGCAACAAGAGGGGCTTGATAGTTTTACGTCCAAGATTTTACTTCATAGACTACACCAATTATTGGTCGAGACAAAATACCAAACTGAACCAGGTCATTATCAAGATCTAGTTTCAGGTATCTATTTTCCTCATACCAATACATTTTTTTCGGTTTATTATAATTTACCGAATGCAGAGTTTGATCCCCTTGATTCAAGGTTTGATTTAGATCAGTGTAAAAATCAAGACGAACACCAAGAGATCCGTACCACTCAACTAATTACAGCAGTCTGTAAGATCTCAAGATCACTCTTTAATTACAGCAATAAACATCTCAATGGTTGGCAGAACAGTTCCCATAATCCTACCTATCAGATACCCGAAGTCACAATTTTAACTTGTAATAATCTTGTGACTATTCTAGCCCGCGCTCAAGGTGTTAAAACTAAACCTTTTAGCATTAAAAACCGCCTTTATACCGGTAGAAGAGAAACTATCGTTCCGCTTGATTTATACAATGAATTTCTCAGTACCAAAGATGGTATTGACTATCAAATATGGCAAGAGTATCTTCCAGATGAACCACCTCTTACTATTAATGAATTTATTAGTATGACACCAAGGCTCGAATCTAATGTCATGGATACTACCCCACTCGCATACGATCAGTACAGACATATTGGTCGCTTTGACCAGAAGACTAATAGAATCGTTCATTTAAGTTACTATAAAAATTTTGGCATCAGACTAAAAAACGAAGGTCAGGTTATGTACGCCGAAGCCATCTCTCATCCTGATATTTCCGTAGTTTTTATTACCGGTTCGGCTGGTACGGGTAAAACTTTTCTTTCTGTACTTGGGGCTATTAAGGCTTGTGACCTAGGTCAATTTCTGCAAGCTACTATAGTTCCGTGTAGTATTGATGTTCAGCGCACTCTTGGTTTTTTACCTGGTGACCTTAATGAAAAGATTGAGCCAAATATCGCGCCAATTAAAAACGCAATTCAAAACTACATCAAATTAACCGATGGAAAGCTCAATAAGTCTTTGGAAGACACCACTATTAACGACAAGCAACGTAATCTTAAAGATTTACAAACCAAGCTTAGAAAAATCTACGACAAATATTTTAAAACTATTCCTGTCGAAGCAGCCAGAGGATTAGATTTTTCCGATATGTTTGTCATCTACGACGAATTCCAGGATCAAACACCCGATCAGGCTGATATGTTATTAAAACGTATCGCGAAAAATTGCAAGGTCGTCATTTCCGGCGACATCAAGCAAATTCATCAGCATGGTTTATCGAAGCAGAATAATGGTCTCTCCTATGCTAAGCAATTATGTACTGGACTACCTATGGTAGCTCAAATTGAGCTTAAAGATATCGAAGTAGTACGCAGTGATTTTGTTCAAGCTATCGTTGAAAGACAAGGATAAACATTGAGACTCACAATATTAAATATTTCTTCATCATATATTTAATATTAATTTTTCCTTTCAAAGCCACCTTTATGGTGGCTTTTCGTATTTTACGCTATAATTTACATCATGAAGCTAATTGTTGGGTTCGGCAATACTGGACGTGAATACGATTTTACTAGACATAACATAGGTTTTCTCGCGTTAGATTATTTTTTTAAGCTCCATGGACTATCTTGGCAAACCAGTCAAAAATTTCATTCCATCTGGGCAAAACACAATGATATAGTTTTCCTCAAACCTCAAACTTTTTACAATGAAGTTGGCCTCGCTGTTAAGGAATGTACCAATTTCTTTAAAATTGATCCTACTCATATTATTGCCGTTTGTGATGATTTTAATCTAGAATTTGGCCAGCTACGTTTTCGAGAGAAAGGCAGTGATGGTGGTAATAACGGACTCAAATCTCTAGCCAATCATCTTCATACCACAGATTATCAACGTCTTCGCATTGGCACTGGTAATTCCGAGCTTCGTAAGAAAATTGGCGATGTTAACTTTGTCCTAGGACATTTTACCGAGTCCGAAAGGGAATTACTTCCTAAAATATTATCTGAGACTTCTCTCCGCCTCTCTGAATTGATTAATTAGCTACTCAGTTTTACCCTACCTTTAAACGCTCCCGTTTATTTTTATTTACTGTAAGGACATAGCTAATATTACGATCAATCTTCCATAACATCTTTCCCAATACTACGCGTTCATTATGTGTAAAACCCTTAAATAGTTCATCTAAATATTTCTTCTGTTCCATCACGATATAGCTTGCTACAAAATTACCTTCTCCCGCTACAATCAAATCTAAGCGTTTTTGATTAAATTGTTGACTACGCCGATGAAGATATGATCTCTCTTCTAATCTCGCAATCGAGCGCGACAGTGAAGTCTCCCCCATATTATGACAATCTAGAATATCACTGAGGCCACGTTTTAATTTATTACATCTAATAAAACCCATAATTTTTACCTCTGTCAAACTTAAGTTAAAACGATTCGCTACATTCATTGCATGATTTTTACGTAACTTATCCATTTTTGCCAAGATATTCACCGTATCCGTATTTGAAATACTTTTTGGTAAATCAACATCGTGCATAGTTTTTTCCTCTAATTAACTAATAACCATCGATTACCACCCATCGCTTTGATCCGTCCTTTTATCTGCAAATCAAAAACTGTTGTCGTAAACTCCGAAACATTCATCATTATTCCACTCTTCAAAATTCTCTCCAATATCTCTTCTCCGTCCGACACGCCTTCTCCCAATTTTTCCAAAATTAGCGTTTCATTTTTCGTATCCCCTTTCAATTCTTTAGTCTTTTTCGATATCACTTTTTTTGAATTAATTCCTAGATCCAATAATATCTCCTCAGTTTCAGAAAAAGCTACCGCACCTCTTCCCAATAATCTGTTACACCCCCGTGAACTCATTCTTGTCACATCACCAGGAACCGCATAAACTAAGTTACTCTGTTCAAAAGCATGATGTGCTGTATTAAGTGATCCAGACCTAAGGTCCGCTTCTACGATCACCACAATATCTGACAAGCCAGAAATTAAACGATTTCTCAGTAAAAAAGCACTCTTGCGTCCTGACTGTGATTGCAATATTTTCGTCATTTTTTCATTTTTTAAAACCTCCTTCCATTCTGGGTATTCCGACATAATTAATCCATCTTTTTCAATAATTTCTTGTGCAAGTCCCCTGTGACAAGTCGGGTAAATCTGGTCAATTGGCGTACCTAGTACTGCCACCGTTATTCCGCCCGCATCCAAAGCTGCGCGATGTGCTACCGAATCAATCCCAAAAGCTAGCCCAGAAACTATCACCACACCCTGTTTTGCCAATTCAAAAGCAATTTTATAAGCTTGATCCCGTCCATAGTCTGTACACTTTCTCGCCCCCACAACAGCCACCGTCTTTGGTCGCCCCCGTCCTTCAAAGATATATCTAGATTCTATCTCCTTAAAACGTTCATCTGACTCTGGCATTTTTCCATAGTAATACAATTTTTTAGGCTTAAGCGCAATAGAAGATAATCGCGCAGTAAACTGCGAATCCTCAGGTATAATTCTATTGATTTTCATACAAATAGCCTCCATTTTTTACTTGATTATTTATCATCTTTAGTTTTAAGTATTGACATATATATTTTTGTATGGTATACTTCAAAAAGTTAGAGGTCGAGGCACAAAAAAGGCACGATCTCTACACCGCACCTAAATAAATCATAATTTCTGTTACCAATATAACAGAAGTTGCGTGTTCTTAAAAGACTTTCAACTTACAATTTTTCTTTTATCGATTGTAAGTCAATTAGTATTACCTCCACTACGAAAGTCCCCTCTTTAAGAACATAGCAACCCCTATAACCGGCGGGCCCCATAGTTTGTGAGGTGGGTCACGCTCCGGGGAGTCTCCCGGTATCAAATGAGATGCGTTGTAGGGTTAAATAGCCCCAAGTGATGCCCACCCTTACTTGGGGCTTTTTGATGTTTAAACTTTGTCATTAAATCAAATTCCACATTCTTATGAAAAATTATATGAAAAAGAACCCACTTTTTGGGTTCTTTTTTATAAGTCTATTCAAGAACCAAAACAAACAATAATTTTCCTCGCAAACATATAATATATTAGTTGTTTGTTACTGCAGTTAGTAATAAAGTATTTGAATAAGTACCAGATGGCACATTTGTAGTCGCACTTGCACCGATTGTCAAAGTCTTATTATCGCCAGAAGGCGTAGCAGCGGTCGTTCGACTAAAAACTGCACTGTTATCAGTCGTGCCAGTAGCTTTTACTGGATTAAACTGAGCAGCATCATTTGACCAACCCCATCCAGTACCGGAAATAGAAGATCCACTTGCAGAAACTGTAGGAATCACAGCCGATACGCCCATTGCACCTGGCTGTTTCAAACTTGTTTCAGTCGTACTAGAGGTAATATAGGTTGTATAGCCCTTTACATTATTAGTCGAAATCACCACATTACCATTCGCAGTTCTAAATTGTCCGGAGGCAGTAGGGGTAATATCCATCTCAATATTTGGTGAAGCCGTAATCGAAATCACCGGATCGATAGTCACATTTACCGTTGTAGTTGCAGACTGCGAAACTGCTGATGTCGGTGCGCCATTCAATAATAGTACTGGCATCGCAATCAAACTCGCGATTAACATACCGCTTATAATTTTTATGCCACTAAATTTTTGTTTTTTTATTCCCACAGCAAAATATCCTTTCTGTATCTAGCTGCCAGAAAAACCTTCACTCTATCCATACTTTAACATAAGTTTTTTATTCTGCCAAGTCTATTTTTAGCTTTTTATTGACTTTTCAAACTTTTTGTTCTAATCCTCAATCGAACTAACTCTTGACAAGCGTGCTAATATATAAATATGTCAAAGAACTTAGTTATTGTGGAGAGTCCCGCCAAGGCTAAAACTATCGAAAAATATCTCGGTTCTGATTTTAAAGTCTTGGCCTCCGTTGGGCACATCAGAAAAGATACCAAAGTTGATGTCCACAATAATTTTGCCGTTACTTATGAAATCGATCCTGATCATAAAAATATTATTTCTGAATTAAAAAAGGCTACAAAAATTGCCGAATCCATCTGGCTCGCAACTGATGAAGACCGTGAAGGAGAATCTATCTCTTGGCATCTTCTTGAGGTCTTAAAACTTCCTAAAACTACTCACCGTATCACTTTTCACGAAATTACAAAAACTGCTCTTCAAGCCGCTATCGCTAATCCTCGTACTGTTGATATGGATATGGTCTCCAGCCAACAAGCCCGCCAAACATTGGATATGCTTGTAGGTTACGACCTCTCCGATATCGTTCGTAAAAAAGTCCCCGGTGCTAAATCCGCTGGCCGTGTACAATCTCCAGCCCTTCGTCTTATTGTTGAAAAAGAACGTGAAATCGAAAAATTTTCCACAAAATCCACCTTTAAAGTTACCGGCAAGTTTTCTAATCAAACTACTAATGTCACCGACCCTAATTCTTCCGAAATCTTTGATGCAAATCTTGAAAAATCTTCCACGCAAAATCAAAATGAAGTAAAAGACCTTTTCGCCCAACTTGCTACCGCTGATTTTATCGTTCAAAATATCGAACAAACTGAGGGAACTAAGGCTAATCCTGTGCCTTTCACCACTGCTGCTCTCCAGATTGAAGCTAACAGTCGTCTCGGTTATAGTGCAAAAACCACCATGTCCGCCGCGCAAGGTCTTTATCAGGCTGGTCTTATTACCTATCACCGAACCGACTCACTCAATCTCTCCAACGACGCTTTAGTATCTATTTCTACTTTCATCAAGCAAACCTTTGGGGAAAATTATCTACAAGTTCGTCATTTTCACACCAAAGACGCTAGTGCTCAAGAGGCCCACGAGGCTATTCGCCCCACCAATATTACTCAAGAAATTGCTGGAAAAAATGATTACGAAAAGAAACTTTATCAATTAATCCGTACACGCACTTTAGCCACCCAAATGAAAAATGCAATAGTTGCAAAAACTAATGTCGATATCATTCCATCAGAAAAACCAGAACTTACCTTTAGTGCTAAGGGTGAAGTGGTAGTTTTTGATGGCTTCCTTAAAGTCTACGGCAAAAATAAAGATACTCTTTTGCCTCAATTAAATATTGGTGATCAATTAACTCTTCATAATCTTATCGCTAAACAAGTTTATTCAAAGCCACCAGCAAGATACACAGAAGGTTCTCTTGTCAAAAAACTTGAAGAACTTGGTATTGGTCGTCCAAGTACCTACGCCTCCATCATTAACGCCATTCAGACACGCAATTACGTCGTCAAAGGTGAATCTGAAGGTACTGAACGTGAAATTCAAGAAATTATCTTACACGGTAAATGCAGTGTCATAGATCCAGATGCTATTCCAAATTCAATGACTGAATCTACACTTAAAGAAAAGACTGGTGCTAATAAAGGCAAATTACTGCCAACACCAGTTGGTGAATTAGTTTCTGATTTTCTTTGCGAAAACTTCAAAAATATTGTCGACTATGATTTTACCGCTGGTATTGAAGAACAACTTGATAAGATCGCCGAGCATAAACTCACTCGTCTAAAAATGCTCCACGATTTCTATACTCCATTTGCTGAAACTGTTGGAGCTTCCGCCATGGCTAACCGCTATAATTCTGCCACCGAACTAGGTATTGATCCAAAAACCCACAAAAAAGTTTACGCCAAAATTGGTCGTAACGGTGGCTTCATTCAACTTGGTGAAAATGAAAAAGAAACTGGCGAGAAACCTATTTTTGCTCCTCTGCCAACTGGTAAAACCGTTAAAACCATCACTCTAGAACTTGCATTAAAGCAACTCGAGTTACCTCAACTTCCAAGACTAGTTGGCAGAGCCGATGATGGAACTGAACTTATCGCCGCTAACGGTCCTTTCGGCCCATATCTTAAAGCAGGGAATTATAATATTCAACTAAATCGTACGAATAAGGAAGAAAGTCCCTATACGATCAGTTTTGAACTTGCTGATCAGCTCTATCAAAAGAAAAAATCATCCATTATTGCCGACTGGGGAGATATTAAAATCATTCATGGTCCTTTTGGCCCTTATATTAAAGGTCCTTCTATCAAACCCGCCTCTAGTAAAGGGCGTCCACGTCCTAATAATCTCAAAATTCCAACAGATCTTGATCCTAAAACTATTACCTTGGAACAAGCCACCGAACTTCTTAGAAATAAATCTATTTCTGCTAAAAAGCCCCCTAAGTCTCGCACAGGAAAAAATATAAAAACTACTAAAGCTACAGCCAGAAAATCCACTAGCAAAAAAATACAGCCAAAAAAATAGTCACAAAAATACTCCCGCTTTTCTTTTATTTTTATCCCATATCTTTTACCTATTTTTTATGTTTCTATCATAGTATAAATATCACACCATAAAAATGCTTATACTTATATTTAAATAAAACTTATTAGGATATGTGTAAAATTTATGGTACAATAGAAAACATAAAAACCTAAAAGAAAGCCGAGCAAAGACCGGATATTTACAGAGATATATCGTTGAATTTCATTACTTGACAAACAGCAATTTAATGTTATTATATTATAAATTTCAGTATTATTCAGTGGTGGAGAAAGGGAAGAAGATCTAAAAATGGGTCAATACGAAGATGTAATCAAAGCAGCCATCTATGGTAGCTTAAACATCATTGAACAAGATCGTGAAAAAGAAATTATTTCTCGCCGCTTCGGTTTAAACGGCGATCGCGAGACTCTTGAACAAATCGGTGACTTCCTTTCAATTACTAGGGAACGTGTTCGACAACTAGAAAAGGCCATCATAGTTAGACTTCGTATTGCCGCTGAAGATGGTAAAATTCCTGAATTAGCTGCAGCAGAGAAAATTCTAATTAGAAATCTCACCGAAGAGGGAAGAATTGCCAAAATCTCCGTCTTAACCAACAAGATTTACAGACATGAGGCGACTAGTCTTGAAAAGTCCTATCTTATCTTTCTTGGTGAAATTTCCGCTAATCTTACCCTAATTGAAGAAACTGAAAAATATTACGGTGCTATTGGCATTTCTGATTATGGTGACGAAAAAACCATAAAAAAACAGATTGATGAAATTGTTACCCTTATTAAAACTAAGAAAGCTCCACTTTCCTTGGAAGAGCTTGACAGTAAGTTAAATTATGAACACCCTAACTATATTCGTGCCATTGCATCAATCTCCAAACAATTATCTTCCTTAGATGACCAGTGGGGTCTCACAAAATGGCCAACTGTCAACCCGAAAAATATTCGCGACAAAATTTATGTCATTTTACAAAATAAAAAGGAGCCGATGCATTTTAATGACATTGCAAGTGCGATCTCCTCTTCCAAATTCCGCAAAAAAGACGTTACTTTGCAAGCTATTCACAACGAACTAATCAAAGATCCTCGCTTTGTCTTAATTGGTCGTGGCATCTACGCCCTACGTGATTGGGGTTATAAAAAGGGAACTGTTTCTCAAATCATCACCAGTATTCTCGAAGAGTCCAAAACCCCACTCACCAGAGAAGAGATTGTCAAAAACGTCCTCAAGGTTCGCAAGGTTAAAGAAACTACCGTTTTGCTTAATCTTCAAAACAAAAAGCTTTATCAAAGAGTCGACAAAAATACCTACACCGTCGCAAAATCCGAAAAATAACAGAGTTTTCACGGCCTTTTAAAGTTTTCCACTCCCAATAAATAACAGCTAAAACGATAAACTTTTTTATTCCTTTCGTGCTAAAATATAGATATGATCATTGAAATTCTTCACTTTCTTTTAATGCCAATTGTTTGGCTACCAATCGTAATTGTTTTAGGTGTTTTAACCTACCGTAATTATAAAAAAATCAACCAACTCAAGGTCCTGAATGTCGATTCCGTGCTTTTAATGTTAGAAATTCCAAAAAATAACGACAAGCAGGAACTCTCCGCCGAGCAAATGTTTGCTTCACTACATGGCATTTTGCGCGATGCAGAATCCCTAAAGGGATCTGGCGGCATTCAGGAACATCTCAGTTTTGAAGTTGTTAGTACAGGCGGACAAATCCGTTTCTATGTCTGGACCCCCAAGACTCAGCAAAGTTTTATTGAGGGGCAAATCTACGCCCAGTACCCTACAGTTCAAATTTACACTATTGATCATGATTACGTAGATAATCGCGACAAACATGAAGTAATCTATACCGCCGAACTAGGGCTTACAGAAAATACCGCTCTTCCTATCAAAACCTTTGAAAATTTTGAGGTTGACCCATTGGCCGGTATTACTGGGACTCTTGCCAAACTCGACCCTGACCATTCTGAAGAGTTATGGATTCAAATCCTTACTCGACCAATCGCTGATTCTTGGCATAAAGATACCGATAATTGGATCAAAGTTCTTAAATCCGGCAAAAGTTCTTTTCGCATCTTTAATATTGATATTACTTGGATTCTGCAAGCTATCTCTGCTCTCTGGACTCCACCAGCTGGTGGGACTACCTCTGAGACTAAAATCGAGCTTTCTGAACGTACAAAGTCACAAATTACCGCCGCCGAACAAAAAGCCACCAAATTGGGCTACGAAGTAAAGATTCGACTCGCCTATCTTGGTAATAGCGAGATTAACGCTAAACTTAATATGCAGGCTCTTGTTGGTACCTTCAAACAGTTCAACTCTACCAATCTTAACGGCTTCAAGCAACTTGGTGGTAGTTTTAATAAAGAAGACCTTGACGCCTACAAAATGCGTCAATTTACAAACCCTGGCTTTATCCTTAATATTTCCGAGTTAGCCAGTGTTTACCACCTTCCCCACACTTCAGTCGAAACCCCAAACATTGTCTGGGCAACCTCCAAAACTGCTGAGCCACCAGCCAAACTCCCTCTCATCACCGGCATCACCAGTACTGACGAAAATATCTCCGCTTTTGGTCTCACTAACTTCCGTGGCATTAATCACCAGTTTGGCATGTTGAGAAAAGACCGTTCAAGGCACGTTTACATTATCGGCCAAACCGGTGCTGGAAAATCTGGCTTACTCGAACTCTTTGCTCTCTCTGATGTTTTTTATAACCAAGGTTACTGTATTATTGATCCACATGGCGATTTCGCAGTCAATAACCTCCGTTTCATCCCACCACATCGGATAAAAGACGTTGTTTATTTCAATCCAGCTGATACTCAATTCCCAGTCGCTTTTAACCCTCTCGAGCTTTCTGATATCACCAGAAAGCCTAATGTCTGTTCCGAGGTGATTGGTGTATTAAAACGTATGTTTGGCGACTCCTGGGGACCTCGCCTTGAGCATATCCTTCGTTACACTCTTCTAGCTCTCCTTGATCGCCCCAATTCCACCTTACTTGATATCTCTCGCATTCTCACCGACAAAGATTTTCGTAAAGAAACTCTTGATTATTGCACTGACGTCACTGTCCTACAATTCTGGAAACAGGAATTCGGTCAATGGAATGAGAAACAAGTTAACGAATCTATTGCCCCAGTTCTTAATAAAGTTGGTGCTTTTACCGCTAATCCAATCATCCGTAATATCATCGGCCAGCCACGTTCCAGCTTTGATGTACGCAAGATTATGGACGAAGGTAAGATTCTTGTTGTTAATCTCTCTAAGGGGCTCATCGGCGAAGACAACGCCGGCATTCTCGGATCTTTCTTAGTCACCAAGATACAGCTCGCCGCTATGTCTCGTTCAGATATTCCAGACGTCTCAAAGCGTCGACCTTTCTATCTTTACGTTGATGAGTTTCAGAACTTTGCTACCGATTCCTTCTCTGTTATCCTCTCAGAAGCTCGCAAATACGGCCTAAATCTTACCGTCGCCAATCAATATATCGCTCAGATGACCGAATCGGTCCGCGATGCTGTTTTCGGCAACGTAGGTACTACCATCTCTTTCCGTGTTTCTGCTGATGATGCACCAATTTTAGTCAAGCAATTTGAACCAACTTTTGACAGTTCTGACCTTATTCAGATGAACAATCGCCATTTTGTTATCTCCATGATTATTAATGGTGAAAAAGCTCCAGCTTTCTCTGCCACCACACTCAATATCCCTAAGGCCCCTGCCGACAACCTAGACGCCATCATCACCAACTCACGCAATCTCTTCTCTAGGCCACGCGTCGAAGTTGAGGCTGAAATCCGTGCCACTATCGAGCAAAGCGAAAAATACAAAAAAGAACTCTCTGACTCCGGTCGCAATCAAAAAGATGCAATCACCCCAGCAGATCACTCTAGTATCATCCCGCATTTTAGACCAGAATTCATCAAAGAATCTAACTTTGCATTTAATAAAAAGTTTTCGCCTAACACCATCGCAGGGAAGAGCTCTCTTACGCTTAAAGATCTTGGCAGCGCACTTAAACAGCTTGACTCTACTATCACGCCAATTACGTCTAACGGCGTCAAATCAGCTACCGACCTAGCTCGTGAACAGAAAAAAGACCATGATAAAGATTCATCAAAAAAACAGGGGAATAGCCCTTTTGAAAGAAACCAAAATACCAATATTAACAACACTTCCTCTTTCCAGTTTAACGCTGACAATCAAGCCAAAGAAAAACAGGGGAATAATCCCAAAAACCACTCAAAAAATAAAAAGCCATTCAAAAACAAGAAAAAACCAACTTTTGAACCAGTTCCGCTCACTCCTATTGCAAAACCAACAAATCAAAATCACAGCTCCACTCACGTCGACCCCGTAAAACACCCCTCCCAGAATTCAACAACCTTAGATTCAGCACGAAAGGTTAATTTTGCCTCCGATCTTCATGATGGTCGCCCTGGCTTTGCAACCAGTCAGAATTTACCAGGGAAGCATCAACTAGGAGAAAATGGTTTCCGCCAAAATCTACAGGGAGATCATAATTCCCCAGATAGCGGATATTTCTCTATTCATCATTAAATAAATAACCCCCTTAAAATAGGTTATTTATTTAGATAATAAGAGATTCTTATTTTTATCACATATTCTTCTCTATCTCCCATCCGTATATAATCCTCTGTCTCCTGCCTTTTTTCTCTTTCGCAATATTCTTTTCGTAAGAACACACAGCAATTCTTTTCATTTAAAACACATTAAATAAAAGAGAAGATCTATATAGCCTTTTAATCTATCTCAAAGGTCAAAAACAAAGCCCCAACCCTACTACAACATAAAGGAGAATTGACACACGCAAAAAAAGTTCAATAAATTCCATTCGTTGATTATTTTGTCTAATTTTTATTTTTTAAAAGGTATAGTTAATCGTTTTTTGTCCATATTTACAATGTCGTACAATAACTATTTTACGACGCATAAGATGAAAAAACCATAAATGACACAAAAAACATCAAAGGGGCTCATTTTTTAAATACTTAACGATAAATAGAGAACCATTTACTTATCGCATTAAGCTCATCCTCATAATAAAACTTATTATTTAGATCAGATACATCTCGTCACTACCTTTAGTCGTATGTATGATTCCGAGTAATTCTAAAACACCGGGAGAAGAGTTTCAAATATATGAGTCCACGTCACCCCTGTTACACGCTATTTTTCATAAATTCTTCCATGAAAATTCATTTTTTACCAAATTTCACGGATTTTTCCGCCAAAAATTTGTTTCCCATGTTTCCCTTATCGAATCCTTTTCCCTCTTTATTTTGTTTAAAATCTTACTCCCGCTTTAGCCTTTTTTCATACAGTTAAACCTTCTAAAAAACGTTTTTCGTTTGTTTCCCTATCTACGAACAAAAACCGAACAGAACTATATAGCATGATTTTTTACTTTAAGGTCTTTACATTCTTCGGTTAATAAAATAAGGCACTCCTGCCTTATTTTCTCACTAATTATTTTGATCAACTTTTATAACTTCTTCTTCCGCAACTCTCTTGTAAAGAATTTAATTCGATCCCCCAGTTCAATTACTAATTTTTTCTCTAGTTTAAATGCAATACCACCAGTTTCTCCAGCCACTAATTCATTGACTTGCATTTTTTCTTTTTGTACCGAATCAACTTCAACTTCGCCGATCAGCTCTTTTTCATGGTATACGCGCCCCAACATACCAGCGCTTACTCGACCAGTTAAAATTTCTCCGCCAGCAATAATTGCCGTACGTTCAGTCCTAAAGACCCCCTTAATTTTCATTTCGCCGGTCTCTTCCTCAACTATCTCATCATCAAGTAATTGTTCCATCGACTGTTTAGCATCATCTAGTAGTTCATAGATCACTCGGAAATTACGGATTACTACGCCGTCTCTAGCCGCCAACTTTACAATATTAGTTGGAATATTCACGTTGAAACCATAGATCACTGTATTGTCACCCTCAGCCATGTAGACATCATTTTCCGTCACGTCACCAACTCCAGAAGATACAATATTCAGCGTGATCTCACCCTTAGTATCAATCATTTTTAAAGAATCAACCACAGAAGTCACAGAGCCGAGTACGTCGCCCTTGATAATCACGTTAAATACTTTTGAGTTATCTGCAGTATTCATCATTCTTAGAAGGTCTGAAGATGTCACATTTGCAGAAGCCAACTCTGAAGCCTCTGCCTGTGCATTCAAAAGAGCCTGCTTTCTAGCCGTTTTTTCATCTTTCACCTCAATAAAACGATCACCAAAGTTTGGCAATTCCTTAAAACCAGTTACCGTCACAGGAGTTGACGGTGTAGCTTTCCCCTTTGGTTTTCCTCTAAAATCCATCATCGTCCGAATCTTGCCATAAGCACTACCTGCCACTACAAATTTACCAGCCTTCAATTCCCCACCGGTCACCAATAAATTCACAACTGACCCCTTGCCAACTTCCATGTGTGATTCAATCACTAAACCTTCTGCTGGAATTTCCACATCAGCCTTCAGTTCTTCGATATCTGCCGTCAATAGAATCATATCTAGTAGTTTATCTAAGTTATCCCCACGTTTCGCAGAAATTGGCACCATTGTTACATCGCCACCCCACTCCTCTGGTTGCAAACCATGCTGTGCAAGATCAGCCATTGTACGTGGGATATCTGCCCCCTCACGATCAATTTTATTAATTGCTACAATAATTTTCGCATTAGCACTTTGTGCAAATTTAATCGCCTCTATTGTCTGTGGCTTCACACCATCATCAGCTGCCACTACAATCACTACAATATCTGTCAACATCGCTCCATGTTGACGAATCGCCGCAAAGGCCTCATGTCCAGGCGTATCCAAAAAAGTAATTAAACGATCATCATGTTTGAGTTGATAAGCTGAAATATGCTGAGTAATCCCCCCTGCTTCCCCCTCCACGGTCTTTTTATGTAATAAAGAATCCAATAAAGTAGTTTTACCGTGGTCGACATGCCCCATCACTGCTACTACCGGAGGACGCAAAACCGCTTTTTCTGACAGTTCCCTATGAAAATTTGAAGTTTTTGTCGCCGTATTCTTACGTTCTAGTCTTACGTCTTTTAGTTTTAATTCATCAATAATCAAGCTAGCAGTATCAAAATCCAGGCGTTGATTAATCGTCGCCATAATCCCCTGTTTAAATAATTCACCGATCAATGCGGTTACCGAAAGGCCTAACGCCTCTGCTAGTTCATCTACTGTGATTGAACCTGCAATCTGAATGATCTTCTCTTGGGTCTCCGCCATTTTTCTCCTTCCCTGTTTTGCCCATCATAAAAAACAGGCTTAATGCGTAAAAATTAATCCTATTTTACCATATTTATAGAGAATAAGAAAATGCCAAAAACTAAAAAGTTAAAACTAATCCGCATAGCCAGCAACACGTGCTGTTTCCATATTGGCCGCCACAGTCGATTTTGCATTTTTCGCAATAGAGTTAAGTCTTGCTTGTTCCACCTTAAGATCATCACGTTCTGCCTCTAAATTAGCAATCTGTGCATCCATTGCACTCATCTTATAATCATATGTCGTTACTTTTGATTGTTCAGACACATAAAACAACCCAATCATAAAAACTTCGATTACTAAAATTGCAATTGCTGAAATTCGTCCAATCCCCCTCGCTTGATGTCGCACTGTATTACGGTTACGAGAATAACCCGAACTCACCGCATTAGCCAAGTAACTTGTCTTAGGACGATCACTCGTATTACGCAAACTCATTCCTCGCAAATTACCAAACCCCTGTTGTCGCACAGTTCTCGCTCCACTCTGCATTTTTATTTTTCCTCGCTTTTTATCTTTAAAAACTCTCGCTAAAATCTTCTCAGCAAAAACAAAGGTTTTAATTAGAGTTTTTTAAATTATTGTTATTTGTTTTGTTGTTTATTTTAGTTCGGAGTGCCTTCGTTTAGCGAATTTACCCCGTCATAGACCGAAACCCCTTACCAACCGCACCACCGCATCGTTGATAAGAGTTTTCGGGAAGGTCATATCTTTTTTGTTAAACACTTATCCCAGTTGACTTAACAACCGTGTCGGGACTCTGTCGTTTCCGAAAGTTTCCCGATAGCAGGCCCAAACGGGCCTGAAGCACCCAAAATTATAGCCTTTAGACTAAAATTCTAGATCATTTTTTCTCTAGCGAAAATTAACTTTGATTTTCTGTGCTCGAGATGAGTTTTTGACAATGATTTGCTTTGGCATATTGCCTCCTTTTTATTTTTATTTTTATCATCCCAAAAACCATCGACCCATCCCCGTTCAGACTAGCTTAGCAATCTGCTAAATTTTTCTAGCTGCCCTCAGTTTTGCGCTTCTAGCTCTTGGATTGATAACTAATTCATTCATGCCCGCAACTATTGGTGTTTTATTTAAGATTTCTAATTCAGATTCTTCGCCCAGTGAACTGACTCGCTTAAAATATTGTTTCACTAATCTATCTTCTAGACTATGAAAAGTAATAATCGCAATACGTCCACCCGATTTCAGTAATTTCGGAATTAACGGTAAAGTCCTCTCGATTAAGCCCAGTTCATCATTTACGGCAATTCTAATCGCCTGAAAAACTTTAGTCGCTGGGTGTTTTCCATACCATCCTTTCGGACTTAAAGCCTCAGCTAACTCTTTAGTAGTTTTCCATGGCCGGTTATACACAATTTCTCTTGCGTGTTTTCTTGCCAGGCCTACCGATTCTTCTCCATATGTCTCAAAAATTTCAATTAATCTTTTTTCCGACCAATAGTTCACAATCGTTTCCGCTGACAGATCCTGCGCTTGATCCATTCGCATATCCAATTCCCCCTCATGCATAAATGAAAAACCCCGCTCCGAATTATCCAGTTGCGGTGAAGATACTCCAAAATCAGCTAATATCATATCAAAAGTTTTTCCACACTTGATTAAAGACTGCGCCGCATTATAAAAATCTTCATGCAAAATTTCCAAACCAAATTCACCTTCCGGGTACTTCTTTGTTAGAACTTTAATTGCATTTTCATCTCGGTCGACTAAAACCGATTCTTTATAATTCCGCGTAACCGCCAAAATCTTTCCCGCATGACCTGCATAACCCGCCGTCAAATCTAAATACGATTCACCCGTACCAGGCTGCAAAATCTCGAGAACTTCCAATAGTAACACTGGCTTATGAAGCTCTTCCATGCTTCTATTATATCAAAGAGTTTTATTCTCTGTTATATTGAAGCTTTTAGTTTGAGATCGCTCAACTAGAAATTTTAGCGTGTTTGTGTTTGTATATTTTTTGTTTAAATGATTAAGAGCTTTTACTGGTTCTTCTTAATCTTTCTATACAATAAATGCTGCTATAGTTTTATTCAGTGCAAGACCGAATATATTATCTATAACCGTTGAGAGACTTATTGTGTAGGTTGTTTGTTGAGTTAATTGGGAGGTGTTTATAGATGTACTAATGGTTTTGATGACGCGTTTCCTAAACGCGCGCCAAGACTCCTAGTTGATCGACCTCAAACGTTTTTTAATGTGCCAAAAAGACCGCTCTTTAACTATTGTTCTTTTTTTACCAAGCGAACCACTTCATAATCTTGATTATTTTCCATATTCTTTCTCGCTTGATTATTCATTGTTTTAATCTTTTTGTTTGTGGTTTTTGTTTTGTTATCCACTGACCTTAGTTTAGCGCCATTAGCTATATAATGCAAGTGCTTTTTGAATATTTTTTACAAGTTTTTCAACTTACTTTTCCACATGTTCATATATAATGCAAATCTTTCTCTGTTTTTCTCAGTCATTTTTATTCATTCCTACCTCTGTTATTTTATGACAATTTATGTATTCACTTTTCCACAATTGTGCAAAACTTTCATCTCTTCCCTATAACTTTTTTAACTCACTCCGCTTTATTACCTTGCAATTTCTAATTTATATTTTATAAAAAACCGAACAATAGATACTTGATCAAAGATATATTTATTCAATCCATTACTTGCTATTTTTTAGCTCTTATTTTCTAATAAAAACTATAATTCTCCCAAAAAACCGAACATAATTAAAACAACTCAGCTACTTAATATTTCTTTAAAAGGATGATTAAAACTCTATTAAAGCCTCCCGTTCACTATTAAGTTAAACCCCCCTCAAAAAAACACCGTGGTTCAACACCACGGTTTCCTCTCTATTTATAGCTTAGACTCTTGTCCTATAAAGCTTTATAGTAAGCACGCCCTTCGATCCTCACGTCTACATAACTCACTTTTAGCTCTCGTTTCTTGAGATATTCGATCATTCTCATCACATCTTCCAGCGTTTCTGCCGTTCCACGATCCAAATTACATTTATAAAACTCATCACGCCCCTCAAAGTAAAGATCTACTTCTCTCGTCTTACCTGTCGGAATAATCGCTTTTATAATCTTAAGTCCACTCTCTTTTGCATCTTTTTCAAACAACCCAACATATTGCTTAGTACGTTCAGTTATATAATTTGAACCATCTTCATCAATAATACTCACCGTTGGCACATATTTTACAGTCTCAACCTTCTTCTGGCTAGTCGTCGGCACTCTTTTTACTGCACTTTGAATAATCACCACCCCTATTACTACTATAGCTATAATTACAACACCAAGTAATAATAACTGTACTCTTTTCTTTTTCTCCCTCTTTTCTAATAATTTCTGCCTCACTATCTCGCTCTCGACTGATTCACGGTCGCCTGCAATCGTTCTACCTAGTTTCATTCCTTTTCCACCCATTTTTTATTTTTTGCTTCTACAATAATCTCCATCATTCTCTTTGATGCATCTGGTTTTGACAGATCATGTAGATTCTTTGCTAGCTCCGCCCTCTTTTCATCATCTTCAAGCAGTTTAATTATTTTGTTCAGCAAAAGTTCCGGTTTTTCCATCATCTTACCATCCAAGATCATTTCTACTGCATTTGACTTATTTAGCCTTTCCGCATTTTTTGTTTGATGTCCACCGGGTAATTTTTCAAAAGGCACCAAAACCACTGGTTTTTCCAAAGCTGCTAATTCTGTAATTGTTGTAGCCCCCGCCCTTGATACCACCAAATCTGCTGCTCCTAGAATTTCACTCATTTTTGGCGAAAAATTCCACATCCTAAAATCCGAATTTAACTTTGCCTTACTCCATTTTTCAAATTCTTTAAGTTCCAGCATATCGTCATAATATTTTCTTCCTGCGACGAGTCCCACACTTGCCTTCTCAAGTAACTTTTCTAAAATCTCATTTACAACTAAATTTAAATGCTCTGAACCCTGTGATCCCCCCGTAATTATCACTAGCTTCTTTCTAGAATTAAAACCAAGTTCTCTTTTTAAATCATTTTGCACGGAAGCTGAAACTGGTACAAATTCTGGTGCTACTGGAATCCCCACCCACTCAATCTTTTTCGCCACCTCTTCTCCATACTTTTCAGATTCAACTGGTACACCAGTCGCAATTTTTACCGCCTTCTTCATCAAAATACGATTAGTCAATCCAAATACCGCGTCCGACTCATGCAATACGTAAGGAATTTTCAAAAAACCCGCAACCAATCCTACTGGCAACCCTACAAATCCACCTTTCAAAAAAATAACATCTGGCCTTTGTTTTTTATTAATCAATCGAAAAAATGATTGTATATATCCCATACCAAAACCAATCACACTAACAATATTTCCAAACACCACGTCAAAAAATGTTCTTGCCCCTTGGTCAAAATAATCCTTTAATTTCAAGCCATGATAACGTCGAAATTTTCCCGCAAAAATCTTCCGCACTCGAATATATTGTCTATTTTTATGGCTTTTTTTCTCCTCTTCACCCCAGCCAACAGACATTTCATTTGCCAAATTCAAAATATTTTTATAGTACTTACGATCAGTCCAAAATTCTACTTGGGTATTTGGATACTTTAAAAGGAGCTCGCGAATTACAGACATCGCTGGCGTAATATGCCCGCCAGATCCACCACCAACCACTAGTACTTTCATCAAAAATTATTTCCTTTCCGCATCTGTTAAGTCTGATCTCATTGTATACTGTGAAATATTTAATGCCAAACCAATAATCGCCATATTCAAAATTAAGCTAGTACCCCCCTTTGAAAGCAATGGCAGGGTAATACCAGTTAGTGGCACCAACCCAGTCATAGCTGCGATATTCACCACCACATGCCCAGCCAGCCATGCAAAAATACCAATTGCAATTAACTGATAATAACTCTCTCGCGTGCAATCCGCAACTTTTAAAATTCTCGATAACAACATATAGTAGAAAAACAACACCACTATAATCCCCACAAATCCAATCGTCTCTCCAATCACAGCAAACATTGAGTCCGTAATCGACTCTGGCAAATACCCAGCAGTTTGTACATTATTACCAATCCCCACCCCAAATAGTCCACCCGAGCCAATCGCAATTAAAGCATTATTAATATGGTAAGCGTTTGAAGAATCACCCTCCAAGAAACCTTTTAGACGTTCTTGTCGATGTGGTGAACTCATCGCTAATCCTGCAAAAATTAACCCTGCCACCGCAATCGTCAAAAAAACCTTTGCCCCCGCCCCGCTCACCAATAACATCGCAAGAGCCATCGCAATTAATGGTAGTGCAGACCCCAAATCTTTCTGCGCAACCACCAGAAAGAATACTGCCAGTAGCAACGTTCCAACGTATCTTACCCAAAAAGCATATCCATCTTTCTTTTTAAAGAAATCCTTTATCAAAACTATTGCATTTTCAACCTGACCTTTCTGCTTTTTAGCACTTTGCATTCTCGTTTTAATCTTGTTCTGGTAGTTCTTAATGTTTCTTAAATCAATATCACCACGCCTTAATTCTTCCGTTTTTCTACCAGAAAAACCACCAGCCTCCCGATATTCAGTACAAATTTTTGCAAAATAAAACAATGCACCAAATTTCACTAACTCCGCTACCTGTAATTGTAAAAAGCCCAAATTTAACCAACGACAAGCACCAAGTGCACAGCCAACAAACGGCAATTTCACAGTTAATGCACTAATAAACATTAGGAGGCAAAGAGTTAAACTACCAAACATCAAAAATTCTGGCAGTTTACTTGTTATTTTTAATACTTTCCTCTGTTTACTACCCGCAATGTCGGTTTGTTTAAGCGGCAGTTTTAAGAAAAAAATCATTGTTAAAAAAGCTAATACAACATACAAAATCTGACTTTTAAAAGTTTGGTTTGGATCATCATTTCGACCATAAGCAATATTCTGAATATTTGTGTAGGATGGTCCAATAATACTCACCATGATTGTACCGATTAATATCAAAATAAAGGTGGCAATAAAGATTCTTTTATCAGTTTGATGTTTACGCATAATTTAATCCCTATTGAGGAATAATCCCCCCAGCCATTGCGATAAATATACCAATGATCCCCATCACTCCTGCAATTACCCAAAAGCGCATCACAATTTTCGCCTCGCCCCAACCGCTTGCTTCTAGGTGGTGATGTATCGGTGCTGATATAAAAATCTTTTTATGGAATAGTTGTTTTGAACCCATCTGAATTAATGACGAACCAGCCTCCACTACAAACAGTAGACCAATTATTGGTAGCAACAAGAATGAATTTGTCATCATTGACACTACACCAAGTCCAGCACCAAGTGCAAACGAGCCCACGTCACCCATCATAAAACGAGCTGGCGGCACATTAAACCAAACATAAGAAAGCAACCACCCCACTACCGTCATACAAAACGCAAACAGAGCAATTTGCCCCCTAAAGAGAGCGATAATACCAAAAGATCCATAAGCCATCATCGTCAATCCCCCGGCCAAACCATCTAAACCGTCTGAAATATTTACTGCATTGGAAGTAGCGACTACCGAAAAAGCAAACAGTAACATCATTACCACTGCACCAAGCTCAAAATCACCGTAAAATGGAATATGTATTCCCGTCCAACCAAGTTTGTAAGTAAAAAACCAACCTAAAAACAGTCCTACAATCGTAATCATTGAGAATTTTACCGGCGCTCTGAGTCCCGCCGCTCCGGATCCAGTCCCAAAGACATTGATTAGATCATCAATCAATCCCACTACTGATCCACCCAAAAATCCCGCCAGTGGCAACCAAGTCTCAGCACGATTCCAGTTACAAGACCAAGTCACAATTGCCACCACAGCCACTCCGACAATACCTGCCATTGTCGGAAAAACTCGCTTAAATTTATGTTCGTGTAGCTTAGTCATCACCGGCAAAGCATCACCCTGTACTGTTGTTTTTTTCTGTTTCTTCCAAAAATGATATTTATAAGCAAGATTCGTATAAATTGGTGTCAAAAACATTGCCAGAAGAAAGCTTCCTAACGCCAAAAGTAGACCATATAGAGCATTACCGTCTAAACTACCCCTCATCTCACCTCCTCATCTTTAAATAGTTTACCATAAACTGGCTAATCTCATCAAATATTGGTTTCGCATTCATCCCACCATCTAATCTTCGGTTGTCGGACCAAACCTTTGTCATTATTACATACTCTGGATAGTCTGTTTCTGATCTTGCTCCGTAACCCACATACGTACCAATTGTTTCATCAAAAGTATATTTTCCATTCTTTACCACCTGAGCTGTACCAGTCTTTCCTCCAACATAAATTCCTTCATCATAACCCTTAACGTTTGGAAAAACTAATCTTGCAGTATGTAACATTCTACGCATCGTCTCACTTGTTGACGACTCTAAGGCTTGATGGTCACGCGATTTTAATTCACTCCTTACAAATTCACCATTTTTCATCTCACCTGCTACTAAAGTCGGCGTATAATAATCACCGCCATTCACCACTGACGAAAATGCTGTTACCACCTGAATCATGGTCAAATCTAAACTCTGGCCAAACGTCATGTTGGCATACCTCGCATTCGTTGCATCGATATCGGTTGGCGGCACAACCGTTCCTCTTGCCTCGGTTAATTCAATTCCAGTATATTTACCCAGTCCAAATCGATTATGATAGTAGTCATAAAGTCTTTCTTTTCCCTGATAGGTAATTTCTGTTTCCGATCCACCTAAAAGCCTTAGCGCTTGAATTGATCCAGTATTTAACGAATAAGTAAACACTTCTTGCATTGAAATCACTCCGGTGTGGCCTCTAATTGCATTTTGAATCGGCCAGCCGTCAATCGTTACCAAATCCGTATTATTATAAGTAGTTTCTGGCGTCATTACTTTGCTATCTATCGCCGCCGCCAATGCAAATGTCTTACATACCGAAGCCGGATTGAATGCATCCATTGTTACATCCGTCTGAAAAACTCTTGCATCTGCTACTTTTGCATATTCTGCCGGATCATAATTCGGAGTTCCTGCCATTGCCAAAATCTGACCATTGCGTGGATTCATCACTACAGCCGAAGCGTGCGAAATATGAAAACGCTCAGCCACACTTTTTACTACATCTTCTGCCTTTTTTTGAATATTACGGTCAATCGACAATACAATATTTTTACCATCTTCTGCTGGAACTCTCACATTATTTTTTCCGATTGTTAGCGGAATGTTATTCACATCTTTCACCGTTTTTAGTACACCATTTACTCCAGTCAATTCTTTATCCAGCCCACCTTCTACTCCATACTGGCCTTTTCCCTCCGCATTCACAAACCCGAGCACCTGTGCCGCTAAATCACCTTCCGGATAGACTCTTTTCGTTGCTCCTTGCGCATAGACTCCAGTAATTTTTGCTTCTTTGATCTGTTTTGCTTTTTCATACGGCACATTTCTCGCTATCACCGCATAACGCGAAGCTTCATTCTCAAATATTTTTTCCCAAGTATTCACGGCAAACCCCTGAATTAAATTATCTATCTTCGCCAAAATCTCTTTCTTGTCTTGTTTCTGCTCAGTTCTCAGCAAAAACGGATCCACTGAAATTGTATACACTTTTTCATTCATCACAACCGGTGTAGTTTTACTACCATCCATCATATAAATTTCGCCACGTTTCGCAAAAATTGTGTTTTGCATTGTTTGCTGAGATAATGCTAGGTCAACGTATTTTTGATGTGAAATCACTTGTAGGTAATACATTCTTGTAATAATTATCAAAAAGCAAAGCGCAAGCATTATCCTAATCAGGTCTGTCCTTTTCCGTATTTGCTTAATTTTCATTTATCCTAAATTATACCATAATCGTCTTCTGCGTTTAGTTATTTTATAGAGACAAAGCCATAAAAAAATAAACACAAGCCACTTATTTATTCCATCAAATCCTAAATCCTAATTATTTACATCTTTTTGCTTTTGCTTTTTCAGAAAAACTCTCTTTTTACCCACCACCTTCTTTTCTTTACTATAATTTTACAGAGGTCAATCCCCTAAAAACAAAGCATAAACATAATAAATGTACATAAAAAATAATGCTTGTTTTAGATTCTCTCGAATTCCAAAAATTTATTTCTTTTTACCAGTACCCACTATTGATTCAATCGTTCTACTTAACTGTTGCTTAATTTTTGCTCTCGCATGAGGCGTAATAATTTTATCCAACCAACTCGGCCTCACTGTCTGATTTTTGCTTGTTAAAATCTCCACCACATCACCACTTTTTAATTTTGTATTCAAATTAGACAATTTTCCATTAATTTTTGCACCAATCACGTGTCCTCCCACTTCAGAATGTAGCCTATAAGCAAAATCAAGTGGCAATGCTCCAATTGGCAAATCAATAATGTCACCTTTTGGGGTGTATACAAAAATTTTATCCGCAAACAGATTTAATTTTAATTTTTTCAGATCAACTTGTTGTCCATCACGTAGTTTTGCTGCCGCCATCTGCAACTCTGATATCCACAGCAAATTAGTCGGCAAATGCTGGATCTTCCCTGTTTTGTAACTTTCAGTTATTTTCTGTTCATTATAGTAAAAACTTGCAGCCAACCCCCGTTCTGCATACTCATGCATATCTTTTGTCCGAATTTGAAACTCCATAATCCTCTTTTCAGGGGTAATTACTGTTGTATGTAATGATTGATAGCCATTCTGTTTCGGTACAGCCACATAATCTTTAATTCTCCCTGTCATTGGAGTATAAAGCCCATGAATTAACCCTAAAACTAGGTAACAACTAGTTATATCATCAACTATCACTCTCAGCGCCGTCAAATCATAAACCTCGTCTATATTCTGGTTGTATTTAGCAAGTTTTTTATGCAAAGAATAAACTGATTTTACCCGTCCATTAATCTCAAAATTGATTTTTTCTTTTACTAGTACTTGTGAAACCTCATTTTTGATCCTTTTCAAGGTCTTTTCAGCGGATTGATTGCGTGTTTCGATAATTTTTTGTAATTCTTTATATCTTTTTGGATCAACGTACGAGAATGCAATATCAGACATCTCTACCCTCAATTTCCCCATATTTAATCGATCCGCAAGTGGAGCAAAGATCTCTAGTGTTTCTTTTGCTATTTTTTTCTGTTTTTCCGGAGGAAGCGCTGATAATGTTCTTAAATTATGTAATCTATCTGCTAATTTAATGATTAATACTCGAATATCAGAACCTGTCGCCACCAAAAGTCGTAATAAATTATCTCTTGTCACCGGCAAATAGGTATCAATATCCCTCATTCCTTGTCTTGCCTTACCAATTTTAGTCACCCCATCCACTAAAAACGTCACGGATTCGCCAAATTCTTGCTTAATCTCTTCCAGTGTTACTTCTGTATCTTCCACAGTATCATGCAGAACACCTGCAATCACCGTATCCTCATCCATCCCCCATTCAATCAATATTTCCATTACCGATTTTGGATGAATAATATAAGGTTCCCCAGATTTTCTCTTTTGCCCCTCATGAGCCTTCGTTGCAAACTCTACAGCCTTTTTTATTCTCTCATTTTGTATAACTTTTTTACTCATTTATCATCCTTCCCTGTAGAATTGCTTATGAACAAGTTTTTTACTCAGATAACCGACTAAGTAATTTTTTTAATTCCTCGTCATTTTTACAAGTTAGAATTAGTGTCCTTCCTCTTACTCTCGCCTTTACAGCATATTTTGCACTAAGATCTTCCTCTTGGCGCAAAAAAATATTCTCTTTCACAATCTTTGTAGAACTACGTTTTTTATTTTCAGCTATATAACGTTCCACTCGGCGCGCAGTCCAGCCCTCTTCGATAATCATTGGCAAAATTCGTCTCACGAGTTCCGGATCAGCTGAGATCAATGGCCTCATCACTCCCTCAGTTAAGCCATGCTCAACCATCGCCCGCTTCACGTCATCTGGCAAATTCAATAACCTCATTGTATTAATCACTGACGATTCACTTTTCCCTACCCGTGTTGCAATCTCCGCCGGAGTTAAGTTAAACTGGTTCTTTAATTTAGCATAGGCCGTAGCCATCTCGATGGCATTCAAGTCTTCACGCTGTGCATTCTCTATAATCGAAAGTTCTAAACGATTTTGTGCATCAATTGTGCGAATAATCGCTGGTATTTTTAATAAACCAGCAATCTTAGAGGCTCGAAAACGTCTCTCACCTGCAACGATCTTATATTTTCCGTCCTCACGCACTACAACGATTGGTTGCAATACACCATATTCTTTTATTGAACTAGCTAGTGCATTCAAGGCTTCCTCTGAAAAATCCCTACGCGGTTGTTCTTTATCTGGTATTATGTTCTCAAGATCTAGTTCAACTAACTGACTTTCCTTTGCGTCTTCACGAGCTGTAATATCAAAGTCATCCTCCACAATATCTGTTGGGATTAAACTATCAAATCCTCTACCAAGTCCTCTTCCTGCCATTATTTCTCCCCTTTCTCCACCCGTCGAATTACTTCTTTTGCTAAATCTTTATACGCTCTTGACCCCTTACTAAACGGGTCATATGCTCCGACCGGCACACCATGGCTTGGTGCTTCCGCCAGTCTTACATTCCTTGGGATCAACGCACTAAAAACCTTTTCTTTAAAGTATTTACGAATCTCCTCTAATACCTGCACCGAAAGTGAAGTTCGTTTATCGTACATTGTTGCAAGTACCCCAAGTAATTTTAAGTCCGGGTTCATTGCTTTACGAACTAACTTCACCGAATCGAGCAACTGCGCCACACCCTCAAGAGCATAAAATTCTGTCTGTACTGGCAACAGCAAATAATCCGACGCAATCATACCATTCACAGTCAAAAGAGATAGACTTGGTGGTGAATCAATAATAATATAATCGTATAACTTTTTTACTCTCTTAATCGCCTCTCGTAGTTGAACAAATTTTTTATCCAACTTTGCCAAGTTTACTTCTGCATTTGCTAATTGCGGTGTTACAGGTGCAAGATCTAAATCCTTAAATTTAGTATTCAAAATAATTTCTTCCAGCTCCTTCTGCCCCAATAATACTTCAGACACTGTAGAACTAGTTCCTTCTTTTTCGTAATCCACCTCAAACGGCATCTTATCTATACCCAGCCCCGACGTTGCATTGCCCTGGGGATCGAAATCAATCAAAAGTGTTTTTTTCTTACTCTTAGCCAAAAAGAAAGCAAGATTAACCGCTGTCGTAGTCTTTCCGACACCTCCTTTTTGGTTTGTTATACAAATCACCGTCGCCATATAACTCTATATTACCATAAACACTAAAAAAAGACTCCGTCTCGGAGTCTTTTTTCTATTATTTAATTGAAGTAATCTCAATTAAACTATATTTTTGGCGGTGTCCAGTTTCTTTATGTACACGTTTCTTAGAATGATAGCGAATCACGCGAATTTTATCACCTACAACTTTTTCTTCCACTATCTTAGCTGAAACTTTTACGCCCTCAACTTCTGGAGTACCAACTAGGATCTTATCTCCATCAATTACAAGTAAAGCACCAGTTTCGAGCTCTTTTGTGCCTTCCGGGAGGAGGTCCACCCGTAGGGTCTCTTTCTCAGCTACGACATATTGCTTGCCGCCGATGAGTACAACTGCCTTTTTCATAATATTCCTTATTTAGTAATAACTAGGAACGATTTTATCATATTTGATCAAGTAAATCAAATACTGGCCTAGAAATATTTTCTTACAAATAGTTATTCCCTATGTACTCTTTTACTCTTTTTAAAAGATTTTTGTCATATTTTCAAGGTTCTATAAGGTGCGATAGTCTTCTTTCATACTATTTTTATTCAATGATTTTAAGGTACGATAAAGTCTTTCTATCTTTATATACTCAAATTACTTAAAGATCTTATTCAACTAATCAAAATTGTTAGTTTTTTATAAATCTTTTTTACCTTTAGCAACTGATTCAAGCTTATTTAGTTGTTTCATTGAAGCAATGTAGTAAGCAATACCAATACCAAGTACCGCAGCGATCACCACTCCAAGTACCACCTCAGATGCACCAGTGTGTGGTAATTCTTTTGGCGTTTCAGGAGTTTTTGGCGTTTCACCACACTTCCTAGTTACGCGCACCTGAACCTTATCATGAATGGTTGCAACATCAATTGCTGCCGCAGAGTTATTCTCAACAGTTACAGTTTTTCCACACGGGTATATTTTTTCGTCATCATCAATTTTTACCTTATAGGTAATCGTTGCATCGGTACCACCTTTATAATCACCAATATTAAATCCATTTGTAAATAGATTGTCCTTTTCAAAGGTTCCATTTGGATGGCCAGCATTAAAGATTCGGGTTGTACCTGGCACAAAGGTCATACCCTTACCCAAAAGATCATACACTGCAACATTTTTTAATACCGTAGTACCAGTATTTCTGAAGTGAATCTTAAAGTCCAGAGTCTCACCTGGTTCTGCATCAATTGAATTTTGGTAATTATTAGCTAAATCTTTTGATACGCTCTTGTTCATATCAAAACCAGCTTTATCCACTTTAATTCTAAATGTAATATTACCGGAGTACTCATTACAACCAGGAAGATACCCCCACTGGTTATATCCCACAAACGTACCACCATATTTTCCAAATAGCGCATCGTCATCAATTAAACTACCATTCAATCTACCACCATTATGGATTCTGGCAGATCCACGAACATAGCGTAACGATACCGTTTGATTTGTTTGGATATATGCTGTATCCCAAACTTCTTTTGGGTCAGTATTTTCTGCTGAGATAATACCTTTAATCATTGCAGACTGACCTTTAGTGATACTTGAAGAGATCTCATTCATTCTCACACGAATTGGCTTCGCAAAAGTACGTCCAGAAGCATCGTTTAAATTTGCCGCTGCATTGTTATGGAAAAATACCTGAACCTCATATTCAGCTCCTGGCTCTGCCACAACATTATCATCAAATTTGTCATTTGAACCAGCTTTGCGAATTCTTACGAAGTTTCGTTCATCGCCCATTACAGGATTATCTGTAATAGAGTTGATTGTTGCATGATCAGTTGGTTTCTGCCATGTATAAGTTGGTCGTTCTGGTCCCCACGTTTCAAAAGCGTGAGTTTCCCCTACCGGCAGTATTGCTGCCGCACCCAGTGATAATAATCCTACCACTGGCAAGATGCGATGTGCCGTATGGCGCAATACATCCCATGTTTTTGTGTTTGTGTTTGTTCTCATCCCTCTCCTTTATTTTTTTAGAGCTCTTAAAGTAATTAACTAATGAATATCATTAAAATCCCATTCAGCAGACGCGCGATCTAAGTCATACGATGTATCAGGAGCTTTCTCTGTACTCTCTTTCACCTCTTCTACTACTTCTTTCGCTTCAGCATCAGATTGTTTTTCGGAAGCCCCCGTATTTAAGTTACTATTATTCTCGACAGTATCAATACTTTTACCTGTATTTTCAGCACCGCTTTCATCCTTAGGAGTATATTCTTCCACAACTTCTTTTTGTTCAATGGTTTTATTTTCAATTTCACTACCTGGTGCTTCAACTCTCGCATTGTCAGTCTCTGTTCCAAGAGTTGATTCAACTGATTGATCTGTTACGGTTGCTCCTTTTTGGGTATCAAGTTCATTAGCACCAGCCACGTGATCAGTCTTTGGCTCCAGAATCTTTTCATTCTCTTTAGGTTTATCTTCTGGCTTTGGTGTTGGAGTTGGGGTTGGCGTTGGTTCAGGAGTCGGCTCTGGAGTTGGTGTTGGTGGAATAATCTCCGCTGGTGGGATAATTTCCACTGGTGGAATAATCTTCGCTGGTGGGATAATTTCCACTGGTGGGATTTTTTTCTCCACTGGTGGAATAATTTTCTCTGGTGGGATTTTTTTCTCCACTGGTGGAATAATTTTCTTTTCTGGAGTTTTCTTGAAACAAGCAAATTGCATACAGCCTACTAAACGCCCTCCCACAGTCCATTCGGCCATTGCATCTTGGACTTCTTTTTCGGATGCACCAACCTCAATTAATCCCATAACCCTAAGCACACGCTCCTTAATTTCAGGATGTGCATCGTAGTAATTTAAGCCAGTTGCTTTATCGATGTCAGTTCGAACCATCAACCCAGCCTCGACAGTCGTGACGTGATTATCCGTGAAGAAATCTGGTCTTGCGGTTCCGTCCGCATTCTTAATATCCCATGCACCAATAGAGGCGTAAGTATCACCTTTATTTAGTAAGATAATATCGTGAGACATCTCCTTCTCACGTTCAGCATAATCCCTCTGGAGACTCTCTTTTTTACTCTGGTATTCTTCTGAATTAGTAGAAAACTCATAACCAGTCTGTGTCATATTTTTGACATTTATATTATCACCCTCGCCAAAGTAACCAAACACATAACCTTCTTGCACTAGTGGTGCAATATTTCCGAGACGACCGGTAATACTTTGGTCTACTTCTGCTCTAAGAGCCGTCAAAGCCTCCGGGCTAGTCTGTCCTTCACGATATCTGTTACCCTCGTTATGAACCCAATTTGCTAATTTGTGAGTTAACGGACCATAATGTCCAGGTTCAACGTTTACATTATCCAACAGATCAGCACCCGTATTGTCACCACCGAATTCACAATCTATCCCCTTCATCACCTCGCCGTCGACATAACTAATATCAACTTTAGTATCAAACTTCTCAGCACTAAACTTAGCGTCTAGATCATTTGTTGCTGCCTCTGATCCAGTTTGGCCTACCCCTGCCTCAGAAGTACCTTCTATCTTTGGCTGTCCAGCAGTGTTCACAGTTTTATTATTCATTAGCCCAGAACGGTTAACGGTAGAACCAACAGTACCAACTAATGCTAAAATAGCACAACCCAATGCAAATTTCTTACCGATACCGCTCTTCTTGATGTGGTTTATAATATTATGGACTTTACCACCAATTGTATCAATCCGTTCCGCATCATCAATTTTATCTTTTTCAGAACTATCTTGATTAGCTCCATTTTTTTCAGATTGCTTTTTCACCGGTATACCATCAAAAGCATTCTTATTCCCCTCATCAAAACTATTCAGACTATCAATATTACTACTATCTGTATTTATATTAACAGCCCATTTTGGTTCTTCCCCTTCTGTAGCACTATAAGGGTTTAATACATCACTCACTTGATTTAATATATTCCCGCTAACAACATACTTGGAGTCATTCTTATTTGGGTTAGGAATAATTTCATTTGGATCAAAGTGAATAACTGGTTGATTATCAACACTTCCAACCTTAGAATCAGAAGTATCATGATTTGGATTAGTTTTTCCAGAACCACCGTCCAAATCTCCTGTGTTCTCATTACTAGAAGGAGTAATAGTCACCTTATTTGGTTGAGTAGTTTTATTACTTGGACCAAAATTAATTAGATCACTAATATCATCCCATTCACTTTTTGGGGCTCCTTCGCCAGCACTATTGCCGCCTTTGTTTGGATTGTCTACCATCTTACTGCTCCTCCTTATTTAGATAATCATCCCTAAATTTAATCATTACTTTTTCAGCGATCTTACTTGCATCAATTCCAGACTCTTCAACCACCGATTCGATCATTTCCTCTGAAGCAGTATCGTTTTCAAAGCTATCATTAATTTTGTTCACCAAATAATCTGGCAGACTCATCAAGATCTCTGTCATTACAGCATCCTTTAAATCATCAGCAATTTTCTGTTTCTCTGCCTCTGAAATATTTTGCCCTTTCTCTTTGACTAAATCATCGACAAATAAATCCATTAGTTGATCCTGCGTCAAACCTGTAAGATCAGGTTCCCCAGACGACATAGAAGATACATTATTAGTACCAACCACTTTCGTTCCATCTTCTACCATAGCGATAAAGACCTTTCTGTTAGTTTTTTATGTTAAAAATATGACTTTTATGCCCCAATCATATCGCTAGTGTTAAAAATAGTCAACATCTTTATTTATTTTTTTATACACTTTTTAAACTTCGGTCATTTAATCTACTGAATACCTTATTTATTAAGATTGAATACTGTTTTTATTGATAGACAGAAAACTAAAGAGGCTCATTCCTAGTACTGTATAATTTATTTATACAAAAAATAGCACCGCGAAGTGCTATTCTATCCAAAAACCCCAGCCGTCACCTAGATCGGTTTCGATCGTAAAGACTAAAATCAAATTATTATTTAAGCAATTTTCAATCCAGCTCGTCCTAGTCTAGCTAAAATTTTAGCTTGAGCTTCCGGACTCACCGTTTTCTTCAAAATATACCCCGATTCGTCGTTGAAATATTCAAACGTCATGTTTTCCCCTTCTTTTTTGTTTTTATTTATTACTTATTTATTCTATTCTAGCATATTTTTCAAAAATGCAACTGAATAAATAAATTATTTTTTAATATTAAGGCTACATATAATATATGTAGCCTTTTTTATAATACTTGCTGATCTTAATCTTGTTCTTAATGGCTCTCAAGATCAGCTTCTATTCACTCTTCTTATCTTCTTTCAGTCTATTACTTATTATTTACATTTTATCTATATATTATTATCTACCCTTACATTGGTATACTACCTCACTTATTTCTTATATTTGCTTTGCCTAGCTTCCCCACCGCTCCTTTCTTGTTAGATCTATTTATATTTGCTTTTTGTTTTTATTTATTATCTAACTTATCCTAATGATATCATGTTTATGCTTTTTTGTCAATAGTATTATTACATCTTTTAACATTTTTCAAATCTACCCCTATAAAAAACACGCCAAGACGCGTGTTTTTTATATTTATTTATCACTACGAATAACTACATTTTTTCTAATGAAATCGTAATATTCTTCCCATTAATTTTTATTACCTCATCATATTCATAGTTATCATTAAAACTAAGAGTAGTTGCGAGCACTTCTGTCTTTAAAATCTCTTGCCATTTATCATCAATTTCGGTATCAATCGACAATTTGATCCGATCATCTACTTCAAGACCCACTTTCTTTCTGGCTGCCTGTACAAAACGAATCAGCTCTCGAATAAATCCTTCTTCAAGAAGTTCTGTCGTTAAGTGTTTGTCGAGTCTAAACTCGTGGCCTACCTTAACATTTTTCACATTCACTTCATCCGCAATAATCTGTTCATAATATTCGTCCAGAGATTCACCGCTATACACATATTCAGCAAGTGGCTGTCTTACCTTAATTTGCTCTTCCGTCTCACTTTTATTCATCCTCAAAGCCAGACCTTCGGTAATAATCTCTCGAGTTCTCGCCATTTTATCAAGTACTTCTTGATTAATCTCCCCCGCCTCTGGCCAATCAAGTAAGTGTACTGACTCGGTCACCGATGAATCAAATTCTGATCCAGTCATCTTCTGATATAATTCTTCCGCCAGAAATGGCGTGAACGGCGCCAAGATCTTCGCAAGATACACCAATACAAAATATAGTACTGAATACGCTGCATTTTTGTCCATGTCATCTTCTGATTTCCAAAAACGCCTTCTTGATCTTCTTACAAACCAGTTTGATAAATCATCGATAAATAAAAGTACGTTTGCTAGTGCACTTGGAATATTATAAGCTTCCATTCCTTTAGTGATTTCATTACGTAACTCATATACTCTTGATACCAACCAAATATCTAATGGATTTTCTAGTTTCGAAACTGGAATTGCTTGCTTTGAATCAAAACCATCCACTGAGGCATACATTGTGAAGAAATCATAGACGTTCCAAATCATCGATAATTTCCTTGCCACATCAGACACATCTTTATCAATCAATGCAAAGTCTTCTCCAGCCAACACCGGCGAAGAAAGCATCAAGAAACGCAATGCGTCTGCTGAATATTTATCCATCAATTCAGTTGGATCTGTATAGTTTCCTAACGATTTAGACATCTTGCGACCATCATTCCCCGCCACCGTACCCGTTGTAATTACATTTTTAAATGCTTTATTTGAAAATAATGCAGTATTTAATACATGTACATAATAAAACCAAGCCCGTACTTGCCCTACATACTCTACAATAAAATCCGCAGGATAATTTTTCTCAAACTTCTCTTTATTTTCAAACGGATAGTGCAGCTGTGCAAACGGCATAGAGCCAGATTCAAACCAACAATCAAGGACCTTTTCAATTCGTTTAAAATGCTCACCATCGATATCGAATTCAATCTCATCCACCCAAGGTCGGTGATAATCTTCTAGACGCACCCCTGAAAGCTCGTATAATTCATCATAAGACCCCACCACTTTAACCGAACCTTTATCGCCTTTCCAGACAGGCATCGCTGTTGCCCAAAAACGATCACGCGACAAATTCCAATCTGGTGCCGCTTCAATATTTTTCTCAAAACGACCATGTTTTAAGTAGCCCGGAAACCAACTAATTTCCTCATTTTCTTCAATCAGCTTGTCTTTCATTCCGTTCACCGCAAAGAACCAACTTGGAAAAGCACGGTAGATAATACGTTGCTTCGAGCGCGGATTAAACGGATATTCATGCTGAATATATTCAATCTTATAAACAATACCTTTTTCTTCTAGCACTTTTGCAATAAATTTATTTGCCGCCCAAAGCTCAATGCCATTTTCATCCGTATCACGCACCCCCATTTCGTTCAACCATTTTTTTGCCTCTGGCAAATAATAACCGTTCTCATCCAAAACATCTACAAAATCGACATCTTGTTCCGCACCAATCTCATAGTCTATCTCACCATAAGCCGGTGCAATATGCACGATACCAGTACCGTCAGAGCTTGAGACAAAATCTGCCGCCACCACTTTATAGGTATTTTTCTTACAATCTTCTTTTGCAATATTACGCATTAGCGGCTCATACTCTAGCCCAACAAGTTCTTCGCCTTTTAGTATTTTTATTGCGCTAGCCTCGCCTAATACTTTTTCAGCCAGTTCACTTGCTACAATAAATCTTTCATCGCCAACTGAGTAAATTTTGTACTCAAGATTTTTATTGATTGCAAGCGTTAAATTTGCTGGTAAAGTCCAAGGAGTTGTAGTCCAAGCCAACAATTTCACACCCTTAAGTTCGCCTTCACTTACAATCTTAAACTTTACATACACCGAAGGATCCGTTACGTTCTGATAGGCATCATTATCCATCGTTACTTCCGTTTTCGAAACTGGTGTTGAAAACTTTGTGTCATACATCAAGACCTTACGACCCTCATAAATCTTCCCCTGTTCATACAAAGTCTTAAATGCCCACCAAACCGATTCCATAAAATTTTTATCCATCGTACGATAGGCTCCACGAAAATCCACCCAGCGACCAACACGCTCAATCACCCCCTCCCAAGCCTCTGAATTCGAGACCATCGATTCTCTCGCTTTGGTAATATACGTCGCCAATGGCCATTTCGTACCGATTTCACGACGATCAGTAATACCCAGCTGTTTTTCAACAAAATTTTCCGCTGGTAAACCATGACAGTCCCAACCCCAACGACGCTCAATCCTCTTTCCACGCATCGTCCAAAAACGTGGCACCGCATCTTTTACGATCGAAGAAAGTAATGTTCCATGATGAGGCAAACCCGTAATAAATGGAGGCCCATCATAAAATACGTAACCATTATTTATGTCTCTCTGTTCAATAGATTTCTCAAAAATATGATTCTTTTTCCAAAACTCTACAATTGCTTTTTCGTATTCGGTCACTCTTCTTCTTGTATTTGCTTGATATTTCATAGATTATCCTCCGTTTCTTCTGTTACGTTTTGTTTCGCTCCAATTACCCCATTCGGTTCCATCATTGTTGTTCTAATTATTTCGTCTCTAAACAGCTCATATATATTTATCCCCGCTTTTTTATCAAAATATTGCTTTATTCTAAAAAGTTCTCTTAAATGATCCCCTGCTGAGCGAATTCCATGTCTTACTAGGATATCTGCAAATCTGTCTGATACCGTCATAATCCCCATTGAGTGTCCCATATGATCAGCTAGCTGTATTAATAAGTCTAGATCCGAAATACAGACTCTCTCCATATAATCTCGTGTGAACCTCATATCTCCCTCGCTAAGTTCTTCCCAAAATTCCATACGATTAATCTCTTTATATCCATAATATGTATGAGTCATTGAAATTTGAGCCAATTTTTCCATCTTTTCTTTTCTTAAAAGCTCATAACCTAAGATCGGGTGCCTCAATCCAACTTTTATCCCCACACATCTCCCGATATCATGTAGTAATCCAGCCGCATATGCCAAATCAACCTTTTCGTTATCCAAATCACAAAAAACCGACTCTCCAAACTCAAGCTCTCCGCCATTTTTTATGATAGCCTTTGCAATTCGTTCTGCTACAAAAGCTGTATTAAAAGAATGTTTTTCCCACGATAAAGAATAGCCCGGCATTTCTTTTGCCTGCAAAAAAATCTTTAAGGCATTCTCCCTCGTCCTATTCATCCCCCTTATTATACATTATTTTTTATACACTGCGTAGCATATACGAAACCTGATCAAATTGTGGTAAAGGTGAACCACTCCATTTTTTGACAATTTCTCCACTACCTCCAAGAATCACAAGACTTGGATATTGCACAATATCTCTAGTTGACGCAAAAATCTCACCTTCAATTGTTTCCGGATCGATTAATTCCACTTCTTGTCCAGTCTCTCGAGAAAATTCCGTTTTCCACTCGTCTGCCTCTCTAAAATATTCCGAATGAATCTTCACCACAATTGCAACACGCACCGCTAATCCTCCTTTTTTTCTCTTTGTTCTCTGATAATTCTCTCGAATTCATCTAACGATTTAAACTGTAAAAATACACTAGCAAATCGCACATACGCCACCTCATTCACTTTTGCGAGTACATCCAGAATTGCCTGTCCAATTTCCTTTGAATAGACCACATCACGCCCCAAAGAATAGACTCGTTCCACCACTTTATTAACTACATCCTCTATTTCTAGTTCTGAATTGAAAAATTTTCCCACACTTCGATTTACCGCCGTATGGAGTTTATCTCGGTCGAAAGATTCACGGTTCCCGCTTCGTTTCATTACTGAAAGTGGCGGCATTTCGATGCGTTCATAGGTAGTGAATCGGTGACCATCTGCCGTCACACGACGACGACGAATCATCAGACCGTCAGGAGTTTCACGGCTTTCAAGTACCTTGCTGTCTCCAATTTTTACACCTATCATTTATCACTACCTCCACCTTTTACTCTTGATATTTTTTTATCAATTATCGTTTGAGACATTTCAATATCTCAAGATTATATATGGTCAGATTTCTCCGACCATATACATCTATTTCTTGCCACGCAATTTAGCTCTTAAAGAAGGCGGAACTTCCAGATCCTCTTCATCATCCTGTCGACCAATTCTATCCCAAATATTTTCCTTAGGGGTTGCTGTAAATTCTTCAGCACTAGCTTGTTCATTAATCTCAGGAGTAAAAGTAGGAGTTGGCTCTGCGATCTGTTGTTGATTTCTTAAAGTTTCCACACGAGTTAAGGCTTCATCAGTACGCTTCTTCTCTTCTTCTTCTGCACGTTTTCTACGATATACATCAGAATCAAATCCAGTTGCTACGACAGTAATCACAATTTCATCTTGCAGTTCAGGACGAATTGAGGCTCCAAAGATAATATTCGCATCTGGTGAAACCGCTCCAGTAATTTCCTCTGCCGCTTCTTGGATTTCCGACATTGACATGTCATAACCACCAGCCACTGAGAATAATACACCACGAGCACCGTCAATCTTGACCTCAATTAAAGGCGATTCGATAGCTTGTTGTGCAGCCAATTTCGCACGATTTTCGCCGGAAGCACGACCGATCCCCATCAGTGCAGAGCCAGCATCTTTCATAATTGCCTTTACATCGGCAAAGTCTAGATTGATTAAAGCATGTTCAGTAATTAGTTCAGAGATACCCTGTACACCCTGACGAAGCACATCATCAGCAATCTTAAAAGTCTCAAGAAGTGGAGTTCTTGGGTCGATAGTTTGCAATAAACGATCATTTGGGATAGTAATCAAAGCATCAACTGCGTCAGTCATTTCATCAATTGCCTTATCCGCATTGCGCTTTCTCTGAGCTCCCTCAAAAGTGAATGGACGAGTTACTACACCAACTGTTAAAATTCCCTGATCTTTTGCTTCCTTTGCCACAATCGGTCCAGCACCAGAACCCGTACCACCACCAGCTCCAAGAGTAATAAATACCATATCGGCACCCTTAAGTGATTCTTTGATATTTTCGCGACTTTCTTCAGCAGCAGTCTGTCCTTTTTCAGGATCACCACCAGCACCTAAACCTTTTCCAATATGAACTTTGGTATCTGCATTTGAGTGATGCAATGCCTGAGCATCAGTATTAATTGCAATAAATTCCACACCAGAAAGACCAACCTCTTTCATACGATTAACTGCAGAACCACCGGCACCACCAACCCCCACAACTTTAATGCTTGCTTTTGTTTCCACCTCTGTTGGTTTAATTTCAGGCATCTTTTTTCCTCACTATCTAACAAATAACTACTTCTAGTTTAACACATTTTTGTCTCTAGTTAAGTAGTAATTTTCTTAATCTTATTTTTTCCTGAAAATATTGAAAAATGAGAAAAATCCACCACTCCGCTCTTCTGTGTCAGCTTCGCCAGACATTAAATCGTCATCGTACATCATAAGAGCCAATCCTAGGGCTGTTGTATATTTTGGATTATCTACAAGGTCAAACACTCCGCCAAGTTTTTCCGTTGACTTACCGATTCTCACTGCCATTCCAAGCAAATCTTTTACAAATTTATCTAGATTCCTCATCATTGCACCGCCACCAACAATTACCAAACCCTCCGGTAACTTCTGTGCATATCCTGCCTGCTTCAAGATTTTTTCAACATGCTCAAAAATATCAATCAATCGTTCTCTTACGATTTGGTTCACTTCATCCTTCGTAAAGCTTACAGTTTCATCCCCAATCCTAGCCACAATTGCCTTATCACTCTCTGGAAAATCCGCCGATACATAGCGCAACTTAATTTCTTCAGCCACACTAGGATTAATTGCAAGTCCAATTGCAAGATCATTTGTAATATTATTAGCTCCTGCATTGAGTACTGCGTAATGTTGTAAAAAACCGTCCATAAAAACTGCAACGCTCGTTGTTGATGCACCGAGATCAACCACTGCCACCCCATTATCTTTCTGTTGCTCTGTCAAGACCAATCTAGCTGAAGCTATCGCCGTCGGCACCAATTCTAGAGAATCTACTGACACATTTTCAGTTAATTTCCTTAAATTAATACATGATGGCGCTAAAGCAGAAATTACACTTGCCTGCATCTCCAGCTTCATCGCATTCATCCCCAATGGATCCCGAATACCCGTTTGTCCATCCACAATATAATTTGTTGGAATTATTTTTAAAACTTCACGATTATTTGGGATTACTCCAGCCAAAGACATCTCCTGGATACGCTTCAAATCATTCGGCGAGATCGCCTCACCACCCATAATTGAAATCATTCCCTGCGTTTTTACCGCCCCAACCTGTGAACCATTAATCGAAGTATAAGCTGTTTTTAAAGATTTTCCACTAGTTTGATCAATCGCTACAATCGCTCGGTTTAACGATTCGACCGGACCAGTCAAATTCGTAATTACCCCCTTGCTCATTCCTCCGTTATTCTTTACTTCAGAATTTGCAATCACCGAAATCTCTCCCTGATATTCAGAAAGTGCCACCGCACGAATGTACTGCGTTCCGACATCAATTCCTAACATAAAACGAGGTAGCTGGTCATTCATATCCCCCATATTATAACATAAACATTTTAAAAAATATATCGGTGTTATAATTCTTACATGGATATTCAGAAAATTACTGCCATGCGCGAGGGTGGCAAAATTCTAGGCACAATTCTCGCCGAACTCCGAAGCTATGTTGATGTTGGTATGACAAAACGCCATCTTGATGCTTGGGTTCGTAAAAAAATTACTGACGCCGGCGCGCTAGTTTCCTATGATCAACTACCAGAAAAATTTCCTGGCGCGATCTGCATTTCAGTCAACGATGAATTAGTTCATGGCGCACCCAATAATGACTATGCGCTCCAAGACGGCGACAAGGTCTCTTTCGATCTTGTCATTGGATATAAAGGGTACCACACCGACGCCGCCTTCACTACCACCGTTGGCAAAGCCAGCCCAGCTGTTAAACAAATGATTAAAACCACCGAAAAAAGCCTCTGGGCCGGCATCGCTACTATTGCTCCAGGTACCCATCTCGGTGATATTGGTTATGCCGTTGAGACTGTTTTACGTCGTGGTCATCTTGGTGTTATTGAGAATTATGTTGGGCATTTCATTGGTAAATCCATGCACATGGAACCAGAAGTTCCTAATTATGGAAAACGTGGTCGTGGCTACATCTTGCAACCCGGCGATACCCTCTGTATTGAACCAATGTCATCACTCGGCAAGCCCTACAATCATGTTAGCCCCGAAAACGGTTGGGATGTTATACTTTCAGATGGCTCCATTGGCTGTCACTGTGAACATACTATTCTCGTCACAGAGACCAGCTACGAAGTACTTACTCTACCAAATTGTCCCAAAGAATAAAATATTTTACTATTAAAATTTAAATAAAAAATCGGAGGCTTTCAGCTTCCGATTCTTAATAATTAATTTAATTTTTCTGGACCAATTTCATGATTCGCTCATTAACCTCTTCAACTGAGCCTACACCATCAACCTCACAAATCTTGACTCCACGCTTTTTCATCTCTGTTAAAAATGAACAACTTTTTTGTTCAAAATACGATATTTTTTGTTTCCATACTTCAATATTATCATCTTCTCGCCCTCGTCCTGCCAAACGTTTTAGCAGCTCTTTTTCTGGCACAGAAAGCAATACCACAAACTCAGTATGTGAAAGAATACCTACTTTTTCTAGCATACCCACTTGTTCCACTGTGCCTGGTTGCCCATCAAAAATCACCTCGCCACCTTTTCTAAATACTGCATTCATATTTTCCCACAGAAGATCAACTAAAATATTCTCAGGTATCATTGCTCCCTTGCTAGTAAATTCATCAAATCTATGCGAGTCACGAATTAATTGCCCCGCAGAAAGCCAAGTACGCCCCATTTTTTCTGCCAATAATTTCCCCTGCGTTGATTTTCCTGATCCAGCTGGGCCGTAAATTAATATCATTTTTCTCCTTTCTAAAAAACGCCCCCTTAGGCGTTTTTCTTATTTAAATCGCTAATCTCATTACGTATCAAAGTTACAGTTCTTTTATAAACTTCATCGACCTCTCCCAGTCCGTCTACCGTCAACAATTTTACCCCATTCCCCATCAGAAAGGCCACAATCTCATTTCTACTACGTTCATAGTCAGCCTGTCTTTCTTCAATGATCTCTGGTACATCTTGACTACGACCTCGCATTGACAATCTACGCATTACCTCATCAAAAGGTACAATTAGCTCCACAATATAGTCAATCGCCATTCCCCGTTCAACGATAATCTCGGCCTGACGTAAAGTCCTTGGATAACCATCAATAATTGCATTTTCCACTTCTTCAAGCCTTGAAAAAACTAATTCTGATACCATTTCGTCATCAAATAATTGTGCTGTTTTTAATCGATCAATCACCCATTGTTCTTTACTTTCTCGAAGAATTGCTCCGGAAGAAATCCATGGCCAATTTAAATCTTTTGCTAATCTATTCCCAACTGTACTCTTACCAGTCCCTGGACCCCCTAAAAATAATAGTTTCATACAAAAATATTATAACACAAAAAAGACCCCATTAAAGGGGTCTTCTCATTACTTTAAACCAAGTTTAATTCGTTCTGTTTTTTCAGCCTTGCGAATTTCGCGCAAAATTGCCTTACGACGACGTTCACGTTTAGAAATTGGCTTTGAAAAACGAAGCTGTGATTTCGCAAGTGGCATAATCCCACTCTGTAACACCTTACGATTAAAGCGACGAATAATGTTTTCGTTTGCCTCTCCCTGGTCTTTTCTAGTTACTTTGATTGACATATACCGGCATTATATCAGATACGCTACATTTTTTCAACAGAGCTTTACTTAATCTGCAAAATTCTCCCCTCCACACTTTTATAGTTCTGCCATTCGTTTTCTACTAAATTCACCCAAATATCTCGCCTCATCCCTTCTTCAAGTCTTAGCCACTCCTCTGGCGCGTTAAAGGCAATTATCTTAAATTCACATCCCCTTTCGTCTCTCAATATCATCCGCATATGCTGCTCCTCAGTCCCCATCTTATTGATTTTTCTTATTTCCATATTCTTTAATAGAAAAATTGGCTCTGGATTTCCCATCCCAAATGGTTCTAAGTTTCTAATTTTTTCCATCAAATCTAAAGTCAAAAGCCCCAAAGATTCAATTTCTAAATCTGCTTTTGCTTCCAAATATTTTTCCTGATCCTCTAGCCCTAAACTTTCATAATAATTATTTACCGCAGAGATAAACTTTGGTAGCTTCTCTTTCAATATCTTTAGACCACAAGCCGCCGCATGTCCGCCACCACCGATAATTTCTTTCTCACACTTTTTTAGTACATCCGCCAAGTTAAAATCACCAAATGATCGACCAGAACCTTTAAAAATTCCTTCCTCTGTCTCCGTCAACACAAAAGCTGGTTTGTGATATTTTTCCACTAATCTTCCCGCAATAATTCCCAACACCCCCTCATGCCATTTACCGGTCACCACCATTACTGCATTATCTACTTCTGCAATTTCCGTCATTGCCTGTTTTTGACTATTCCGTCTATCCTGGTTTAACTGATTCAGCTTCATTGCAAGTTCACCTGCTTCACGATGGTTCTTCGACATCAAAAGTTTGAGTGAAATTTCAGCCGACTTCATTCTCCCCCCAGCGTTTAACCTTGGCCCAATCTGGAAACCAATCGTTTCCGAATTTATTTTTTCTGTTCTTGCTACTTTTAAAAGTTCTATCAACCCTGGTCTTTTTGTCTTCTTTAATACTTTCATCCCATAATAACTTAACATTCTATTCACAGAATCTAGCACCATCGAATCGCATAATGTCCCCACTAATACTAAATCCAAAAACCATTTCTCTCGACCAGATTCAATATATCCAAGCGACACCATTTTCTGCATCATCAAAAAAGCTACTCCACATCCACACAGCTCTCTTAATTCCGATTTTTTGTCTCGTTTTGGATTTACTACCGCCACCGCCGACTTCGGTATATCTTTCATAATTTCATGGTGATCCGTCACAATCACATCCACCCCCTGTTTTGATAATTCATCAATCACTTCTGCATTATTACTGCCACAATCAACTGTAATAATCAAATTAGCCCCAACTTCCTTTGCTCGTTCTTTTACGCGTCCGCCCATCCCATAACCATCAATAAAACGATCTGGAAGCATCACCTCTATATTCAAAATTCCACTCATTTTCAAACAGTCATACATCAGCGTACTTGCCGTCACTCCGTCTACATCATAGTCTCCATAAATCAATACTGTCTCTTTTTTATTCACAGCCTGAATAATTCGTTCGCTAGCTTTTCTAATATCTGGCAACTTATCCGCCAAATCTAATCGATATTTGGGGCTCAAAAAATCTTCTGTAATGCCTCTCTTTTTCAATAACTGATCAAAAATATCATTCATGATATATTCTATTTTTCTTTTCTTCTTCAATTATCAATTCTGCATTCAAATCATTATGATTACTGAATCATCGTCTTACTCTGTTTTGAACTTGGCGCCATCTGTTTGCTTTTTATTACAATTCCCTGTAATTCTTTCAAAATCGGAAACTGTTTATTCGTTTGATAAATTGTCGTATTGCCTTTTTTAGTTACAATCAAAAAATTACCTTTTTCAAGCCTCTTTAACTCTCTCTGAATATTTCCCGGATCTTCATGAATTAATTTCGACAATGCTCGTACATGTGTCTTAAAATCTGGATATTTCGCAAAAACCACCAATATCTTTCGTCGGACCCGAGATGTAATGAATATATCCAACATGTTTTACCTCACTTTTCGCTTCTTCCATTTAGTATACCAAAAATCAGTATTTCTCACAACAATAACTCTATCCGATTCATTAAAGAATCTAATCATATTCCCCTCAACATTTCTCATACCTCATTATGATAAAATTACTTCAATGTATTATCAGGTCATCCCAACTAAAATTTTTCGTCAAGACGCTAGCTCACTCGAAAGCTTACTAACCTATTCTTCTACCGAAAAACTCGATCCCGGACAAATCGTCTTAGTTCCTCTCGGCAAATCCATCATCCCTGGCATTATCCATCATTCAATTACTCCCCCTCAAAATTCTTCCTTCAAAATCAAATCTATTCATTCAGTTCTACCTCTCCCCCCACTACCTTCTTTTTTACTTAAAGCCGCTTTTTGGCTCAGCGATTATTATCTAACTCCTCTCCCAGCTATAGCCAATCTCCTTCTTCCTAAAGGAATTGCTAAAAAGCGTCGAAAAAAAGAAGAATTAAATCTCTCCACCTCATTAATTAATCATCAAAAAACTATTCCTCTAAACTCTTTTCAAAAAGCCGCGCTTAAATCTCTTCAACAAATTACATCTAAAACCAAACTACTTCATGGAGTAACCGGTTCCGGTAAAACCAATCTTTATCTCACTCTCGCTATGGAACAATTTCAAAAGCAGCTCTCCAGCATTATTCTTGTTCCTGAAATCTCTTTAACCTCACAGTTAGTACAACAATTTCAATTTTACTTTCCAAACTCCGTTATCACTATCCATTCCAAACAAACTGAGGCCACTCGTCATCAAATCTGGCAGGAAGTCATCAAGAGTACGAAACCGCTCATTATCATTGGCCCTCGCTCCGCCCTTTTTTCTCCACTTCAAAATCTTGGACTTGTCGTTATCGATGAAGCCCATGATCCCGCATATTATCAAGATAATTCTCCACGCTACTCTACCCTTCGCCTTGCCAGTTTTATTGCGAACACTAAAAATATCTGCTGTATATACGGCACCGCCACACCACTTATCGAAGACTTCTATCTTGCACAAAAAAATCATGCTTACGTTTCACTTTCTCAAAAAGCTAAAAATACTGCAATTAATCCAGAGTTGCATCTTATTGACCTCCGAGATCCCACCTCTTTTTCCCAAAACCGCTATTTTTCCGATCCATTGATCAAAAAAATTACTCAGAACCTCGAGCAGCATCAACAAACTCTTATTTTTCATAATCGTCGTGGCTCAGCCCCCCTCACTATCTGTGATCAATGTGGATGGCAAGCTCTCTGCCCTAATTGTCTTCTTCCCCTTACTCTTCATAGTGATAATTTTAGCCTCACCTGTCACACTTGTGGGCATATAGAGCCAGTACCTAAGACCTGCCCGATTTGCCATCATTCATCTATTATTCACAAAGGTTTTGGCACTAAGCTACTAGAATCCGAACTTCACAAACTTTTTAGATCCGCTCACATCGCTCGTTTTGACGCCGACAATACTACTGAAACCTCCCTTAACCACCTCTATACAAAAATTCAAGATGGCTCCATAGATATTCTCATTGGCACTCAACTTCTCACCAAAGGCCTTGATCTTCCCCGACTAGCTACAGTTGGCATCGTTCAAGCCGATAGTGGTTTAAGCTTACCTGATTATTCATCCGAAGAGCGTAGCTTTCATTTACTTACTCAAGTTATTGGTCGCGTCGGTCGTGGACATCTCAATGAAGCCTCCGTTTTCATTCAAACTTACCAACCAGACCATCCTATTATTCATTTTTCTATGCAGAATGACTACAATAACGCCTACCAATATCTCATCAAAAAACGTCAATTGGCACACTTCCCCCCATATTATCACCTAGCTAAACTCTATATAACCCAAAAAACCGAACAAACCACTATTCGCAAGGTCCGCGAATTATACACTTTACTTCGCCCATTAAATGACGTATATCTATCTGCTCCCACCCCTGCTTTTCATGAATTCTCTACTAATGGTTATACTTGGCAGATTATTCTTAAATCTTCCTCACGACAAAAACTCATTTCTGCCATTAAATCAATCTATTCTTTTCCTAATCTCAAATATATTCTTGACCCACCATCTTTACTCTAGTTTTTTTATTTTCAAAATTTCATACATCGGAAAAACTACCAATACAATATTCGTCTTAAAGTGCATTGAGATAATTAGCCTAAGACGTGGAGGCGAGTTTAGAAATTATAATTTATTTTTTAGGAGCAAAAACTACCACGGCAGTTTCAAGTTGAGAGATTTTTTCATTTCGTGTTTTAGAAAAAGATTCACAATCCTTTTCTAAGAATTCCCCTCCACATCTCAGGCTAAGTCGCCAACGGTCAGTAGCTTCAATAGCTTATGCCAATATCTCTTTTCTTTAATTTCTAGTCTCTCTACTTAAAGTGTAAAACTATTTTCTATTTTTACAACCATGAGCTCTTTTTTATTTTTATTTCCCCAGACTCTTATGCTTTATAAAACTCTCAAAAAATATTATAATATACCCATGAAGATTATAACTGTGCCTGATCCACGTTTAAGACAACCCTCTACTAAAGTCAATCATATCACCGATGAAACTAAAGAAGTTGTTCGACAAATGATAGACGCTAGTCTTGAATGGGAAAAGCAACACCCCCATGAACTTTCTGCTGCCATGGCTGCACCACAACTTGGGATTAATAAACGAATTATTATCATCCGCGATGATCTTGATGATAAAAATAATGCTAGTTTTACGGCTCTCATTGATCCAGAAGTTATTAAAGCTAGTGGCAAAATCGTTAGTGATTATGAAGGTTGTCTTTCTGTTCCTTTTATTTATGGTCTTGTGCCTCGTACCTCTAAACTTCGTATTAAAGCTAAACTCATTGACGGTACCGAAGTCCGCATTAAAGCCGAAGATAATCTCGCACGCACCCTTGCGCATGAGATTGACCACCTTAATGGTATTCTCTTTATCGATCATATCAAAGATGACGAAAAAGCTTTCTTTGAATTAGATAAAAACGGCGATCTTAAGCCACTCAATTACGACCAACGTATCAAAAATAATCCGGAACTATTCCCTGATGACTAATATTATCTTTTTTGGCAATGGTCCACTCGCTGACACTACCAAAACTCTTCTTGAGCAACATTCTGATTTTCAAATCATCTTCCATGCCAAAACCAAGCAAGATCTTGAAGAAGTCAAAAAAATTAAAACTGCTAACCCTTCAGCCTTTGGCATTCTTGCAAGCTTCGGCATACTCATTAAGTCTGATCTTCTTGAACTCTTTGAACCCTACGGTATTCTCAATATTCATCCCTCTCTTCTTCCAGCCTATCGTGGCGCCTCACCCATCGAATCCGCTATTTTAAACGGTGATCAAAATTTCTCCGTTTCAATCATGAAACTAGTTAAGGCTATGGATGCTGGACCGATTTATTTTCAAGATACTATTATGGCTAATCAATTTTCACCACAACCATCCAAAGAAGAAATTTATACAAAACTTTCGACTCACGCCACCAATTGGCTAATCAATAATCTTAATAAACTTCCCACCCCCATTCCACAAGACGACAACAAGGCGACTTATACCACTAAATTCGATACTTCCATGTCAAATCTTGATCTCAAAAAGCCCTCTCAAGCCCTTCTCAATCAAATTCGCGCCTTCCAAGGTTTCCCCAAGAGTAAATTAACCATAAAAAATCAAGAATGTATTATTCTTGCTGCTCATCTTGATACTAACTCCACCAATGACCAGCGTGCCAAAGTCAAAATCACTTGTGGTGATCATCAAAACATTGTCATTGATCGCCTCCAACCTGCTGGTCGCAAAGCTATGGATGCTATTTCTTTCTATAATGGTTATCTCAAAAAATAAGCCTATCTCCTAGACTTATTTTTATTTCTAGTTCCAATTAGTGAATGATACTTGCGATGTTTGTTGTGCGTATGGATTTTGCATCATTCCGGCCTGTCAAGTAGGCATTACTGGTTGCTGCATATTAGTCATTGGCTGTTGTGGTACCATTTGTTGTTGTGAAACTACTGATTGTCTAGTCATCTGTTGAGGAGCCATCATAGTTTGTTGTGATGCCACCAGTTGCTCTTCTGGCACAGATGTCTGTCGCACCATCGCCATAATTTCATCATGAGCTTTAATAATTTCCTGCTTGAATTCTACCTCTATATCTTGCGCCACCCTTGCATAATCAGGACGATTTAATTGAATCCACTTAACACTTAGATATTCTCCAAGTATTTCCAACGTACCCTCAGTCGTATTATATTTTTGCAATAATTTCTTATAAATCTCGTCTTGTCTATAATCACCAAGTTTCGTCAAAAACTTAATCATCGTGTTGCGGTCTTTCTGCATAATACCGTCAAATTCTTCAAGCTGCTCAGGAGTCATCCCCTCACTCATTTTTTCGCCCACTCGATTTTCAAGTTCACCCTGGATTTCAGTTATAAATGCTGTTCTCTGTGGCTCGGGTAAATTCTGCAATCCCACTTCCGCCAAGAACCTATCATCCACCTTTATCATTTATTCCTCCTAAACTACTCTCCATTATAATTCGCAATGAACCGAAACACAAGCTTTTTGACCTTATTTATCCGAAAATACCCGCCACGCTAGTTCTGCACATTTTGCCCGCGCTGGCATTCTTTCTACAATTTTTAAAGCAATTGCCTCACCCATTTTGTCTTCACCCCCCTGCTTATTAAATTTTTCTTCGTCAACAATCATCACTCGAAATAATTCACTTAATTCCTTAGCCTGAGCAATTGTTTTTCCTCGCACGACATCAATCATCAAATCTGCCGATGCTAAAGCGATTGCACACCCGACTCCTTCAAATTTTCCATCAACAATCACTCCATTCCGAATTTTTAACTGAACAAATATTTTATCTCCACAACTGGCATTTTTTAATTCTCGGAAAATCTCGCACCCCTCAAGTTTTCCTCGATTCTTAGGATATAGATTATGTTCTAATAAAATCTCATCATACATAATTTAAAGTCTCATCTCACTTCTTACTTTTGCTAAAATTGAGACTAAATAATTTATCTCATTTTTCGTATTGTAGAACATCAAACTCGCCCTCACTGCCGGACCAATTTTCTTTCTACTTAAAAACGGTTCCGCACAATGCCAGCCTGCACGTACCATTATTCCAAAATTACTTAGAATTTGCGCCGTATCATGTGGATGCACACCTCTTACATTAAATACTATTATTCCATTTTTACCGTAATAGATTTGGACATCCTCAATTTCATTAATTTTCTCCAACGTGTAATAAGTCAGATCATCAGTCGCTTTAAATAACTCATTCTTGCCATTATATTCTCTCCAAAAATCAATCGCTGCAAAAAGCCCCGCTACTCCCCCCATATTTATTGTTCCACCTTCAAATTTCTGTGGACCAAAAGAAAAATCACTCATGATCGCCCCTTTCTTATCAATCTCCACCCCTTCCACCATCTCACCGCCATAATTTAACGGTTTAATTTTTTCCATCCACTCCCGACTCATATATAGCACTCCGATTCCCATCGGCGCGCCTATTTTATGACCAGAAAAAACCAAAAAGTCCGCATTCATCTCTTTAACATTAATTCGTTTATGCGCCACTAATTGTGCGGCATCTACTAAAATCGCACGATCATAACCAGATTTTCGTATTTCTTTCACTAAATCAATCTGTTCTTCACCGCTTACATTGCTTAAACCCGTTAACGCTACTATTTTCACCTTCTTTTTATTTTTATTAAGTTCCTTCAATATATCGCCGCAAACCATCGTCTGTGACTTATATCGTTCCGTAAAAGGCAAAATATTACTATGATGTGAATCTAGACTCACTAAAATTTTTTCATCTCCACAAATCACCTCCCGCATCCCATTCGCTATCAAATTAATCCCCTCAGTAGTATTTTTTACAAACACAATTTCATCCGGATCTGCCCCAATATATTCCGCTACTTTTATTCTTGTCTGATTAAGTAATCTTGTTGACTGTTCACTTAATTTATACAACCCTCTCAACGGGTTTGCATTCATGATCTCGTAATACTCAGCTTCCTTTTTAATCACCCGATTGGGTCTTTGCATTGTCGCTGCATTATCCAAATACACAAATGGTAGCATCGGATCAATTATTTCCGGTGCTTCTTCAAAAATCGCAAACTCTTCTCTTAACATCTTCCTCAAATAGACCTATTAGGCCGTACCTTCCATTTCCATTCTAATCAAATTATTCATCTCCATCGCGTATTCGATTGGTAGCTCCTTAGACACATCACCGGTAAAGCCTCGTACAATCATCGCTCTTGCTTCCCCCTCGCTAATCCCTCTCGTCTGGAGATAATAAATTGCCTCATCCGAAATTTTTCCCACACTTGCTTCGTGTGAAACTTCCGCCTCATTACATTCCACTTTTACCTCTGGTATTGCATTTGAAATTGACTGTTTATCCAAAATCAGCGATTTACAGTCTGTATAAGATTTTGCTCGCAGAGCATTTTTACAAATTTTTGCCAAAGTTCGTGTTATTGAAACACCTCCGCCCTTACTTAGTGATTTCGCATTCATCATTGAATAAGTATCCTCTGCCAGATGAACAACTTTTGCACCAGTGTCCAATACTTGACCATCACCGGCAAATGATACCCCTGTATATTCCATTTTTGAGCGTGCTCCAGCCAAAATTCCCATCGGATATAACATGGAAACTTTCGAACCAAATGAACCTGTTATCCATTCAATTACTCCATCTTCCTCAACGTATGCTCGTTTTGTATTCAAATTGAATACATTTTTTGACCAACTTTCTACCGTGGAAAATTTTAATCTACTATTTTTCTTTACATAAAGCTCCACACTCCCTGCATGTAGATTTGAAGCTGTATATTTTGGTGCCGAACAACCTTCAATAAAGTGCAAATCCGACCCCTCATCTACTACAATTAAGGTATGTTCAAATTGTCCAGCTCCTGGAGCGTTTAATCGATAATAACTCTGAATCGGTATTTCTACACTTACATTTTTTGGGATATAAATGAAAGAACCACCACTCCACACCGCAGCGTGCAGTGCCGCAAATTTATGATCTTTTTCTGAAATCAATTTCATAAAATGTTTTTTAACAATACTGCCAACATCCACTCCATATTTTGTGATTACGTTTTCTTTTTTACTTTTTGTTAACTGGATTGCTTCCTCCATCGGTAGATAAATTACCCCTTTTTTAGCAATACGTTCCTTTAAATTATGATAGATTACTTCTGAGTCATACTGCGCCCCCACTCCTGCCAAATGCTCCTGTTCTGCTTTTGGAATACCTAATTGATCAAAAGTATTTTTTATTTCCTCTGGTACTTCATCCCAACTTGAAACCATTTCGTTCCCAGTCTCGACATACATCAATATTTCACCTAAATTCAATTCCGATATATCCGGCGCCCATTTCGGCATACTGAGCTTATTCCAATATTTTAGCCCTTCTAATCTCAGATCACACAACCATTTTGGCTCATTTTTCTTCCTCGATAAAGCCAAAATATATTCTCTTGTTAATCCTCTTTTTTGCAAACTTACATCCTCAGCCATCTGTTTTATTTCCTACATATCTTCACTATCATTCATGAGTACACTGTTGTTCATGAAATTGTTTTTTCTTTCAACTAATTTTTCCAAACCCCTCTTCTTCAACTTTCTTTAATGAATCCACTCCTCCAGTTTTTACAATCTTTCCAGATTTTAAGATACAAACCTTATCTATTTTTAAATTCTTCAAAATTCGCATATTATGCGTGATGATTAAAAACGCCGTCTTATTTTCATTTTGTAATTCACTCAGAAGTTCTGAGATATTATTAGCCGCATCTACGTCGAGTCCCGAATCGATTTCATCCAAAATTAGAAGTTTCGGTTTTAAAACTAGAGCCTGTAAAATCTCATTTTTCTTCTTTTCACCACCCGAAAACTGATAATTAATCTCTCTTTCCGAAAAGAAAATATTAGTTTTCATTTTCTTACAAACTATTGAAATTCTTTCTCGTATTTTGTCTAAACTTAAATCCTCACCTCTTGCATTCAAAGCAGCTCGAATCACATTTGTCGTTGAAATACCAGGAATCTCTACTGGATTTTGCATCGTCATCATCATTCCTAACATCCCTCGTTCGTCGACTTTTTTTTGTGTGATATCTTTGTTTAAAAAACTAATTTTACCTTCGGTAATTTTTAGTTTTGGATCTCCCATAATAGCAGAGCCCAAGGTTGATTTTCCCGCACCGTTTGGCCCCAAAATTACCACAGTTTCTCCCTGTACTATTTTCAGGCTTAAATTTTCAATAATTTTCTTCGATTTTTCCCCCTCGCCAACCAATACTGTAATTTTCTTCACATTCAACATCTCACCCATTATAACATTTTCTAGTTAAGACTCTTGCATTCCAATAGTTAATACGCTATAATCTCTCCATATAGATTCCCCTGTAGCTCAATGGTGGAGCAAGAAGCTGTTAACTTCGAGGTTGTCAGTTCGAGTCTGACCGGGGGAGCCACATTGGACGATGAGTCCATTTTTTAATGCAATAAAATAGTTCTAGAACTAGGCTTCGTACCCGAGTCTTATAATCGCTTTTTTGATTGCTCTATAATCGACACAATTTTCTGGCGTCAATTCAGAAAACAGAACAAAGTGCCATTCTTCTCCTAATCCATCATATTTATCTTTGTCTTGTGCGATATTTGCGAATAAATATTGTGTCGCTCCATCTTCATAAAATCCATTCCCAATTTCTATATTAATACCTAAAATTTTATAAGCATCATCAATAGTATTAATTGAGGGCAATTCATTTTTTTCATTCAAAAGGATCCAAATTTCTTGTCTCTTCCCTAATTCTGGATCAAAAACTATTTTTGGGATAAATAACTTTATCGTCATACGATTTTATTTTATTTAAAAAAGACTTTTCGGTCAAAAAGATCTCTTCGGCGTTCTTAACGATTAAATCTTTCTACCTCTTCTACTCCAAACCTCATAAGTTCGTCAAAATCTCCATTTCTCTTATAGAAATCAACCAACTTGTCTCTTAATTCCTGATACTCAGGGTAACTACAATCAGGTAAAGTAATTATCGGCTTCCAAGATTCGTCAAGAAGAGCCGGCAAAGATTCCTTCAGTACATAATAATCATCTTCTGATAACTTTGCAACTGGTGATTCTGGATTCTGACGATAATAGAAATCTGTTTGAAAATGCATTAATTCATGTAAAATTCCGTCAAGTGGCATTCCCCATAATTCATCATCAATTTTTGCATACGTATAAATTACCCCCTCTTCATAGTAAACGATCATTGCCGGGAAAGTTGTAATCAAAAATAATAAGTCTGCTTTTGAACAAGTCGCACTCTTATCAATTTTAGCAATTTCGATTGCACGATTTTTTGCACATTTTTTTACAGCTAATTTATGTCCAGTAACTTTTTCTAACTTCTTCACTGCTAATTCAAAATTTTGCTCCAATTGCTCTCTCATGATTCTTTCGAATTTTTTTGGTGACATAGAAATTTTTTTATTACGTTTACAAATAAATGGGATTAAAATTTCCTTAGCTTGCGAAAAGTTCAATCCAATAATTTTCTTAGCAATCTCCAAGTCATCTTCATCTTTTAATTTATTAATCTGATGAAAAAGATTAATTGCACTATACCAATTATATGCATCCTGTATCTCATCATAAATAATTTCATATGTTGTCATGCTTTTATTATATAAAAAAGCGCCATTTATGCAATGACGCCTTTTTTGTCCGTGAAGTACATCAAATAATTAACAACGTTGACAATTACCCTGAGATCCACAGTACGCTTCACGAACTTTTTCAATCTTAGGAGCAGTTGTAGAACCACTCTTCTTAAGATTTTCAAGAAGTTTCTTCATAAGATCACCCCCTTTCTTTTTTATAATTTTTTAATATATTGCATGGCAAATAGTTTCTGGCTCATAAATAAGCCAATTCATTAAACATCCACCCCTACAATCATCTTTCCAGATACAGTCATCACATACAATTGAAGGATAACGAGACAAGTCACGATATTTTAAACGACATTCTTCGTCATTTAAGTATCGCTCTAAACTTTTCGCGTCCGTAAAGTCAATTCCCTTTGTGGCAATAATTTCTGGAATAGTATTACAAACAATTACATTTCCATACGTATCAAAATTAATGCCAGCCACTACGAGTAAAAATATGACATTGTGTCTGGATCTTTTTCTTTTGAATTTTACGCAAAACAAATTCCTTCGGAAAAAGACAAAGTGGTAATTGAGTGTCATAATAAACATTGGTTTCATCATATATTTCTTCCAAGTTCTTGGAAATTGTCTCGATTTCGCCCCATGCTTTTTCTGGCAAAAACACAAAATCAGTGCAAATATTATCCTCTACAAGCGATGGAGAACACATTATAAGTTGAAACGAAGTAGCTCCAAATTCTCTACATTTTTTTGCAATATCTACAATACCATCAATACCAACCAATTTATTATGTACGGCTGAAACACCACATTGATGAAACTGGATTATTCGCCGAATACCAACCATAGATTTTTCATACTGATCAATACCAGTGGCAACATTGAACATTTCTTTCGTAGCTGCCTTTACAGAAAGACCAATTGATGTTGCAGGATTCTTTTTATAATTCTCCCAAAACTTATCTTCCGAAAAACGCATGCCATTTGTTATTACTGAAATTTTTGCACCATTCTCTTTAATATACTTAATTATTTCAAAGAAACCACTCCATAAGGTAGGCTCACCACCGATTAAGACAAACTCTTTTACTCCAAAATCAAGTGAAATATCAACCAATTCTTTTGCTAAACCAGTTGACATTTGTTTATCTGTATCATAATGTGAATTTTCAGCATAACACCATTTACAACGCATATTACAAGCTTGATTAACATTTAACCACGCGACTACAGGATTACATTCAAAATTATACTTCATTCTTATGAAAACCTCCTTTTAAAAGTACTTAATTCCCCACATAAATTATAAATATATAATAACATATTTATAATTTTTAACAAGAGTTCCGTTAAAATTCATTATTTTTTTATAGTAAATCTTCTCACCAAATAATTCAAAAACATTAGCATTTTCACCACACTTCATTTCGAAGCCTACAAAGCATAAACTAGCTCAAAAAATGATCCGTACTTTTTCAGCTCATCCTAAAATGTCCCACAATATCCGTTCGATACTCCAACACGTCTTCTTCAAAAAGAAACCCACCATTATGAATAATAAAAGGTATTCCCTGCCGATTCCTTTTGTCCGACACCACCCCAATATGTGTTTTGAACACAATTATGTCTCCACCCTGCCACTCTTTTATATCTGTTAAATCCGTCGTCAGAGACTTCGCATTCCGTTCAAAAAAGATTCTTAAATTGTTTACTCGGCGAAAATCAATATTCTTATCCACTACTTCCAGCTGATATAATTTTTTATTCGCCCTAATATCCGCATCCACCAATTCCCTTAAATCGTACCCTGTATCCTTCAGACCAAAAGCAATCACGTCTGTACATACCCCATACCCATCATCCGGATAGCCCGTTCTATAATATTTGCTCTTATATTTTGGTTTTGTTGCGATATATCTTCTCACGCTCTGCAAAAAGTCCGTCTGATCATCAATTCCATCCCCATCCTTATCTACTAAGCTCTTGTATGTCTCAATCCCAAAATCCGCATTAATATATTGTCGATGCGGTATCACGTTAAACGCATATAATAGCCACGCCACCCCAAATATCATCAAAATCGCAAACACAAAAATGAATACTTTCTTCAATTTTTTCGGATTAACAGTCTTTATCAGTTCTGCTCTTTTCTCCATCAATTTCTGCTCTCCCCATCATTTTTTCTCATTTCTTCCCCAAACTACTCCAATTTTAGCATATTCCTCTTTCCCCAATTTATTTTTATGCTAGAATAGACGTGGTCGTATGACCTTGGAATTGATTAATCGTGTTGATAACACAAGTTTAATAAATAAATATTTATGGTCTTCCGGCCACTAAAACATAAATCTAAATAGGAGTTCTTTTATGAACGATTCTGAAAGTCAGCATATTCCCCTGATTGGTGAAATGCTGCCAACTATGCAAGTCCAGACCACTCACGGTCCAAAAACTTTACCAAATGATTACGCTGGCAAATGGCTGGTCTTGTTTAGCCATCCTGCCGATTTTACTCCAGTTTGTACTACTGAATTTGTTTCTTTTCAAAAGAATTATGCCAAATTCCGTGAAATGAACACTGAGCTTCTCGGCCTTTCTGTTGATCAAGTTTTTTCTCACATTAAGTGGACCGAATGGATTAAAGAACATTTTGACGTTGAAATTGAGTTCCCCATCATCGCTGATACCGGCCTCGTTTCCGGCAAACTAGGCTTCATCCACCCAGGTAAAAATCATGACACCAACACCGTTCGTGCCGTCTTTGTTATCGATCCAGAAGGTAAAGTTCGCGCCATTCTTTACTACCCACAAGAACTCGGTCGCAACATGGATGAACTACTTCGCATGATTAAAGGTCTTCAGACCTCCGAAGAACATAAAGTTGCTCTTCCTGCCAACTGGCCAAATAACGAACTTTTTGGTTCCGACGTTATCATTCCTCCAGCCAAAGACGTCACAACCGTTAAAGAACGTTTTGCCGCAGCAAAAGCTGGCGAATTCACTTGTGAAGACTGGTGGCTTTGTCACAAACCACTGAACTAATAATTTGTTCAAAAAAAGAACCCCTATTACGGGGTTCTTTTTTGGCCTCTATTTTAACTACTTAGCTACTGAAAGTGAAATTTTACGACCTTCACGATCGATATCAAGCACCTTAAAGCTTTTACGCTCATTAAGAGTAAAGATCTTCTCAGGGTCAACATCATTGCCTTCACCAAGCTCAGAAACATGAACTAAAGCCTCAACAGCTGGTGAAATCTGTACAAATGCACCAAATGGAGTGATACGAGTTACCGTACCTTCGACCTTTGAACCTTTCTTAAGATTTTCAACCTCTGAAAGCCATGGATCAGCAACAAGTTGCTTCATGGAAAGACTTAAACGTTCCTTGTCAATTGCAATAATTTTCGCTTCAACCTCGTCTCCAACTTTCACATAATCAGATGGATTATTCACGCGCTCCCAAGAAATCTCAGAAATATGGATCAACCCCTCAATACCTTCAACATTCACGAAGACACCGAAGTCGACCACACCCGTTACAACTCCTTTTACTACATCACCAACGTGAAGTTCCGCAAAACGAGCAGCAAGACCATCTTTAACAGCTTCTTTTTCAGAGAAAATAAGTTTATTATCTTTCTTATTAGCGTCAAGAATTCTAACTTTGATCCCCTTGCCAACAAGAGAGTTAAGACGTTGCAAAATTTCATCCTTGTCTGCTGAACCCACGCGTGGATAATGCTCTGCAGAAAGTTGTGAAACTGGTAAGAAACCACGAATTCCTTCGTATTCAACCAATAATCCACCGCGATTAGCATCAAATGGAGTAACCTCCACGATTTCCGCAGCATCCATCTTGGCCTGAATTTCATCCCAACCCTTGTCCTTCACCGCTTTACGAAGTGAAAGAAGTACAGTTCCATCTTCCATTTCTGGATCGATAACTGAAGCAGAAACTTCCTGTCCGACCTCAAGATTGCGCGCAAAAGAAGCTTCACGACGTGGTACTAGACCTACACCCTGTGCACCAAGATCAATCAAAATCTCGTGCTTTTTTACTGAAAGTACAACACCAGAGACTGTATCTCCAGCAGCTACTTTTTTAATCGAATCACTAGCAGAAGCTAATAATTCGTCCATTGTGATTTTTTTGGCATCAGCCATTACTTATATTTTCCTTTCTTCAGGTTCGTTCAACCAGCATAAAGAAAGTAACTTTCTATCTTTCTCCCAGTTGAACGAACCCAAATCTACTTCTAAATATATCAGATCTACCCCTGTTTGTAAAGCAAATGTTTTTTATTTCACTCAAATAGCCACACGGCAATAATTGTCACTCAAAAATATTTACGGTTATTCTTTCTTTTTTAGCTTTCCTTTCTATAATATCTTTATGGCTCAAATAAAGAATTTTGATCAAAAAAGAAAGCTGAACAATTTATTTATGCTTTTTTTAGCTGATTTACAAAATCTTTATCCAAACTATATTTTTAAACCAAGCTCTAGATTTCACTTTCACCCGCCAAGGACTATTTATTATGAAACTAATCTATCTTCTTTTAAATCTTTTGCCCTTCAGCTTCTCCATGAACTTGGTCACGCAGTCTCAAACCATCGCGATTATCATTATTCAATCGAGCGACTCAAAATTGAAACCGAAGCTTGGCAAGCTGCAGAAACTATCTATAATGCACATCCAGAGTGGAAATCTCAATATCATTTATCTTTTGATAAAGATTTTACAGAATCACATCTCGACACCTACCGTCATTGGTTACACCAAAAATCTACTTGTCAAAAATGCGGATTAACAATGTTTCAGAACAAAAAACAACAATGGATTTGCCCCCATTGCGATCTATTCTAATCCTTTATTTTTAACGCTTTTAAATATTTTTTATTTTCAGCTGATATTCTCCGGCTCTCAATTGCTTTTTGAATAGTTTTATTATGTACCCAGATTTTTAACTTCTTCTGTTCAAGATAAACAATAGCATTTCCCCATTGTTTAGCCAAAGCCGTCGCAAAATACCACGCCTGCATCATCTTTACATAATAATCGTCATTCTCTATTCTTGCTACTTTTTCCAAATATTTGTCGTTAAATTCCTTATCCAAAAAATATTGCATCAATACGCCTATCGCAAAACGCACGGTATATACACGTTCACTCTTCAACCACAAATCTACTTTCCTTAAAGTTTCTTCTCTGTTATTTTTCAATACATTCGGCGACAAAACATCACAAACCGCCCAATTATCAACAAAAGGCAAAAATCGATCCAACTCTCTAATACATAACTTCAAATTCCGTATTTCAGATATCATTATCCCATGTATTAAATTTTCCTCTTGATACCTATGTGGTAATTCTTTCAAAAAACCATTTTCTTCCAATTCCGTATAATTACTCTTCACTATTTTCCGTAAAATCGGCATACGTACGCCAAGTATTCTTGATCTTTCAATATTAGGAATTAATCGTGCGTTAAAGTCCGCATATTTTTCATCACGATTTTCTAACAAATCCTCCAAAATCATCTCTCTTCTTATGCTTAACGGTTATCACCACTTCCGTGAATTTTGTTTCGTTCAAAACGATCTTGTAGTTTCTCGATATTCATTTCAGCCACTTTGCTAAATTCCATCCCGAGGTATTTTGACACCATCGCTAAATACCATAAAATATCACCAAGTTCTTTCGCCAGTTCTTTTTTCTTTTCTTCAGAAATTTCGCCATTATTGTCTCTTATTAGCTTCTTAATTTTATCGCAAGCTTCTCCAGACTCTCCTGCCAACCCTAATACTTTCTCCAGCATTCCCAAATGATTAACTTTTGCACCCTCCTTTATAAAAGTTTCGTATGAGAACGTATCAAATTTACTCGCTTTTTCCTGGTATTCATTAAAATTCATCGTCACCTCCTTTTTATTCATCATATCATATCCATATATTTATACCACTTAAAAATATCACCATTTGAATAATTATTAATCACAAAATATTACATCAAAACCGAACAGTCCTCATAAAAACAAACCCCTCTTCCGAGGGGTTTGTTCACTTCTAGGTGGATATTTTATTCAGCAATCTTTTTTGCTGGGCCACGTCGTGAAATACGACCGCCCTTTGCTCCGGCGATTTTTGCTAATGCAGGATTAGCAGCAAATCCACCAGTACAGCCTAGACGACCGCCTTTTTGTCCGATCTTAGCGTAAAAATCTTTACCATACTTTTCACGGTTTGTTGCGGCAGCTTTAAGGCCACCTTGCTTTGTTCCAGCCATTATCCCTTCTTTCTGCCCACCAAAAATATTAATTTTATTCCCCCTCTATCCCACGAAGTGTCATACTCAACATCATCCGCACCTCTTGGTCTATGTTCTGTATTATATAATAACCACAGCTTTTTGTCAATATGCTAAAGTTAAAAAAGATTGTATAATATGTTATTCTCCACTTTATTGACATCCCTTTATTTCTTTGCTACTATATTTCCACTGGGGTAATAGCTCAGCTGATTAGAGCGCTGCCTTTGCAAGGCAGAGGTCCAGGGTTTGAATCCCTGTTACTCCACCATTTTCTGATTAACAATCAGCCATGGGGTATTTAGCGTCCCCCCGCTAAATACTCCACCAAAAATCAAGACCGCTTTGGTCTTTTTTTATTCATACTTTTCCATATTTCGCTTATTACTTTTTTATCTTAAATTTTCGTTAAAAATCATTCATGAAAGGTAATCATTGCTTTAAAACTTAAATTCCACTTTTAAGCCACAAAAAAATCGCTCTCGCGATTCAATATGGTGGGGATATGTGGACTTGAACCACAGACCTCGTCATTATCAGTGACGCGCTCTAACCAACTGAGCTATATCCCCAATACTTCCTAATTCTACCCTATCTATTCATAAAAATCAATATCTAGTCCGCACAAGTTCTTACGTTATGCTATAATCTACCCATGCAATGGAATTTTAGTATCGGTTGGATGTTTATCGGCCTCGTTATTACTGCCCTCAGCGGCCTTATTGTTGCTAAATATCAAGTCATCTCCGATAATATGCTAAGTGGTGTCTCTTCTTATGATCGTGTCAAATTTTGGGGACTTATAGGCATCGGAGTTGGTCTTGCAATTACCGCAAACCTACATACTTTCTTTCTCACCATTCTCGTCAACCTCTTATTCAAACGTTAATTCTTCTTTATCTCATTCATATTGCAAAAATCGTCCCTATTAGGACGATTTTTAATCTCTAAATAAGACTCTCTGTCTCACCCATTCATAAATTGCTATTCCAGCCGCCACCCCTACATTAAGTGAGCGAGTTGACCCCAGTGACTTAATATAACGTACATCATCTGCCCGTTTTAACAGTTCACTGCTAATGCCATTTCCCTCACTACCAAAAATTAGTGTAGTATCCTGAACAAATTTTTTATCATGGATCGGCTTTGCTCTTTCTGTATTATTCTCGACCGCCACAATCTCCCTATTACGTTCTCGTTGATCGTTTATGAATTCTCCGAGATTAGTCCAGTATTTAATCGTTAAATATTTATCAGTACACATCGCTCCTCTACGATTGTATTTTCTTCTACCAATAATGTGTACGGCTTGTACATTAAAGTTATTCGCTGATCTCACAATTGTACCCACATTAAAATCGTGGTCTACATTTTCAATTGCAATTTCCAAGCTCACTCTCTTCTTGTCTAAATTATTTTTAACTGCCTCATTTGACAACCCTTTATACTCATCTTGCAAATTTCGTGTATCCAGTTTCGGGTCGAGCTCAAAGTTCTCCATATCCTTAAGCAAAACTTCCCATCACCACATAACCATAATAAGCAATGAACATCAATAAGAAAATGATGCCTTTCTTATAACCAATCCTCTTACCATGCCTTGCGAAGAAAAATAAAGTAACAGCTGATATAACTAGCGCAATCACATCTATATACGAGAAAGCACCGCCTCCCACTCCCCCTAAGATCGCTACTGGTAAACCAGCCACTATACCAATATTAAAAATATTAGAACCCACGATATTTCCAATGGCAATGTCGTATTCACCTTTTTTTGTTGCAATCACAGAAGTGACCAGCTCAGGCAGAGAAGTACCTAAAGCCACAATGGTCAATGAGATAATTCTTTGACTTACTCCAAAAGTTGCTGCAATTTCCGAAGCACTTTTTACCACAAAATCACTACCGAGTACAATTCCGACAAGTCCAATCACAACCATCAAAAGTGCCTTAGTTAAACTTACTGGTTTCTCCTCATTATCTTCATTGAGCTCCGTCTGTTTTACAGCTTCCTCCGCATTCTTCTCAAGTTCTTCCCCTCTTACAACTTTCTTATTATTTATTTCACTCTTTAATTCTTTATCTTTTTCACTAGTATCCTTTTTGCGAGACATACCAATCAAGTAATAAACGAAAATGCAGAAGAATAATAATAAAACAATTCCATCTTGACGAGTGAATAAATTCTCAGATAATCCAAACACCTTATCAGAAAGTAGTGCTGCAAACGCTAAAGTAATCAAAACCAAAACTGGGATTTCTTTTTTCACAGTTGCTGTATTTACCCTCAATGTTCCCACTAAAGAAGCTACACCTAGAATTAATAAAATGTTAAGTACATTACTACCCACTACGTTTCCCAGCAAGATATCCCCCTTTCCCGACAAGATAGACTGAATACTTACCGCAAGCTCCGGCGCACTAGTACCAAACGAAACAATTGTCAAACCAATCAACATTTTTGGTACACGAAATTTACGTGCTGTATCGCTCGCGCCATCCACAAAAACATCCGCTCCTTTAATTAGAAAGACGAAGCCCACAAGTAGTAATATCAAATTGAGCAAAAGACCCATTTTATTTTTATTCTCCCTTTAAACTCTTTCTATTTTATCACAAGAAATAACATTTTTCTCATCTTAAAAACTTGTAAAGCTGTAGGTTAACAAAAGAAAAAACTCCCTTTCTGGGAGATTTTCCTTAACAACTCAGTTGTGCAATTCATCGAAAGTAACAATAAGCTGTAAATCGTATCTTACTTACGTAAGCTATATTGTGTTCTAAGCTTAATTAACACAATTACGACCGACCTAGATACATTAAATATCGCTATCTAATGCTCATCAAATCCTTCTCTAGAAAGGAGGTAATCCATCGACACGTTCTCGTACCGATGCCTTGTTACGACTTAACCCCAATCATCTCCCCCACCTTAGGCCGCCGAGGCGGACTTCGGGTGTTGGTGACTCTCATGGTTTGACGGGCGGTGTGTACAAGACCCGGGAACGTATTCACCGCAACATGCTGATCTGCGATTACTAGCGATTCCGACTTCAAGAAGGCGAGTTTCAGCCTTCTATCCGAACTGGGACTGGCTTTGGTGCGATTTGCTTCACATCACTGCTTCGCTTCGCATTGTACCAGCCATTGTAGCGCGATTCTAGCCCAAGGCGTAAGGGAAATACTGACCTGACATCATCCCCTCCTTCCTCCCCGTTACCGGGGCAGTCTGAATAGAAAAATACAACTATTCACAAGGGTTGCGCTCGTTGATGGACTTAACCAAACATCTCACGACA